>FWWM01000247.1_pt1 | contig 183120 bp, 154 predicted proteins | sample 2228351 | NCBI WGS metagenome assembly FWWM01 (sample SAMEA103939774, study PRJEB20133) | metagenome | reverse complement strand
GTCGCAGCGGAGCCGACGACCTCCTGATCCGCCTGCTGGCGGAGCTGGAACGCCGGCGACAGATCTCGGTGGAGACGGCGGAGGGTCTGGCGGCCCTGTATGAGGAGAAGGGAGATTACGAGGCCGCCCGGCTGACGCTGGAACTGCTGAGTCCACGCCATCCCGACCTGCCGTCCCTGCTGATCCGTCTCGCCTGGGTCACCTATCGGGCTCGGCAGTATGAAAAGGCCCTCGGCTACCTCGCACACGCCCGGGACCTGAGTCCGCAGGATGCGCGCGTTCACCTCTTCTTCGGCTTGACCTGTGTGGAACTGAATCTGGCGGTGGAGGCCATGAAATCGCTGGAACAGGCGGTGGCGCTGGATCCCGAGAATCCTTTCTATCATTACACCTTTGGCGCCACCGTCATGCGCTGGCGGGAGGCGTCGGAGGCGATTCCCCATCTGGAGAAGTACGTGGCCGCTTTTCCGGAGGATCCCCGGGGCCGGTTCACGCTGGCCGAAGCTTACTTCCTCAACAAGGACTATGAAGCCTCGCGACGGCTGATGGAAGCGGTGCTCGAGGCGCCGGAGACCTCCGTCAACGCTCATTATTATCTGGGCGTGATGGACCGTCTGGAGCAGCGCTTCGAGTCGGCGCAGGCCCATCTGGAGGAGGTGCTGCGCGCCGACCCCGGCCGGGTGGACGCCCTGGCGGAGCTGGGCGGCCTTTACACGAGATTGGGCCGCCTGGAGGAAGCCGGGCAGCTGTTGGGGCAGGCACTGGAGCGGGAGCCGGACCATTACCAGGCGAACTTCAATCTGCTTACCCTCTACACCCGGATGCGGGATCCCCGGGCCGAAGAGCAGCGGGCGCGCTTCGAGCAGATCAAGGAGGGGCGCTGGCGGACCTATGCCGAGTCGCTGCGGACGGTCGAGGTGGTGCCGCACCGGCTCTACCCCGAGCTGCACCTGGGGGGAGGTGGACCGTGAGACGTTTGGCGTTGCTCAGCCTGGCCGGATGGATGACGGCGGGAGGAGTCCAGGCCGGCCAGGGCTCCGCTTCGGGAGACTTGCTGGCGGAGGCCCGCAGCGCCTTCTATCGCGGGGATCCGGAGCAGGCGCGCGCGCTCAGCATGGCCTATCTGCGGGTGCACACCGCCGGCTCCGAGGGGCGCATCCTGCTGGCCCGGGCGCTGGCGGCGCTAGGCAAGCCGGAGGAGGCCATGCGGGAGCTGGAAAAGGTGCTGGAAGTGGAGCCGGACCATCCCGACGCCCTCTTCTACCTGGCGGGTCTGGCGGAAGCGCTGGCGCAGGGCGAGTACGGGCGGTTGTACCGGCTGAGCCCGGAATCGGCACGGGTTCATCAGCTGATGGCACGTTCCCTTGAGCTCCAGCAGAAATACGAGGACGCGCGCAAGGAGTATGAGGCGGCCTTGCGGCTGAACCCGGATCTGACCGAGCTGTGGACCGGGCTGGGCGACCTGCTGCGGAGTACCGGCGAGACGGCCGCGGCGGAAGAAAAGTACCGGGAAGCCCTGCGGCGGAATCCCCGGGACTACCTGGCTTTGTACGGATTGGGTGCCTGTCTGCGATTCAGCCGGCAACATGAGGAAGCGCTCAGGTACTTCCGGGCCTCGCGGGAGGCGGCTCCAGGCTATGCTGCAGCCCATTTGGGAGAAGGGATGTGCTGGCAGGAGCTGGGCGATCCGGAGCGGGCGGTGGCGGCGCTGCAGGAGGCGATCCGCCTGCAGCCGGACATGGACCAGGCCTATTATCAGTTGGGCCGGGCGTACCAGACCCTGGGGCGGACCGAGGATGCCAGGCAGGCCCTGGAACAGGCCCGCATCCTGCGCATGAAGAATCTGACCCGCTTCCGGTAGCAGTGCGGGCGGTGGGCGTGCGCCGGCGCCGGTCCGTGAAACCGCGAGGCAGTCGGCGATTTTTCGTGCCGACTCTTTTCTTTTCTTTCGCCCACCTTTTCTTTACTCTCGACCGTCTCCTCAGATAGTTTCGCTGGTCGTTGTTGCCCCCCTTGTATTTATTCGGCCCGCGTGGTAGAAAAGTCGCCATCGGGAGACCGGGTGTCGACGGAGCGGTTTCGTTCGATGCCGGAGTATGCCTTTTAAGGAGGGACGATCATGAGCCGCAGACTCTGTGTTCCAGCTCTGCTCCTTGCGGCGCTCATGGCGGTTTTTCCCGCAGCTCTGTTTGCCCAGAGTTTCTACGCGTCGTTGTCGGGTGTGGTTTCCGACGCCACCGGGGGTGTGGTCCCGGGGGTTGAGGTCACGCTGACCAACACCGCGACCGGGCAGCAGATGTCGTTCATCACCGATGATCAGGGCCGGTATTCATTCCAGAGCCTGACGCCGGGGATGTACGAGCTGCGGGCCGTCCTGAGCGGCTTCAAGGAGTATGTCCAGACGGGAATCGAGCTGGCGATCAACCAGAAAGCCAGGATCAACGTGGTTCTCCAGGTGGGTGAAGTGACCGAGACCGTGGAGGTCATCGGTGCGCCGTCCCAGCTCAACTTTGAGAACGCCACGCGGGAGGAGGGTATCAGCCCTGACACCCTGCAGAAACTGCCGTTGCTGGTGTCCGGTACCGTGCGTTCCTCGGCGAGCTTCGCGGTACTGATGCCGGGCGTCACCACCGGGGGCAGCAACAACGCTTTCGATGCCCGCATCAACGGCGGCGTGCAGTCCGGTGACGAGGCCATCGTCGACGGTGTGAGCATGCAGCAGGGAACCATGAGCCAGAGCGGGATGATCTCCATCTTCCAGGACTTCCCGTACTCGCCGGACATGGTGAGTGAAATCAAGGTATTGACCTCCAACTACGAGCCTCAATATGGCGGTACCGCCGGCGCCACCATCATTGCGGAGACCAAGTCCGGGACCAGCGAGTTCCATGGTTCCGCCTTCTGGTTCCACCGCAACTCGGTGCTGAATGCCAGCGCGTTCGACCAGGAACGGCCCTTCAACCTGCAGCATAATTTCGGCGCCAACATCGGCGGACCGGTAAAGCTGCCGTGGGTCTGGTCGGACAAGGTCAAGACGTATTTTTATTTCAACCATGAGCAGTTCCGGATCAACGGCGGTGCTACGGCCCCGATTGTTTCCATTCCCACGCTGAAGAACCGCCAGGGGGACTTCACGGACTGGGTGGATGCCCAGGGCAACCTGATTCCCATCTACGATCCGGCGACCCTGCGGCCGAATCCGGCATTCGACCCGTCCCTGCCGACGGGTCCCACGAACCTGCCCTTCCTGCGGGATCAGTTCATGGGCTGCGATGGCAACACGCCCAACGTGATCTGTTCGGACCGCTTCGCCAATTCCTTCGCGCTGGCCTATCTGAGGCACCTGCCGAATCCGAATCGCCCCGGCGTGCTGAACAACTATCAGGCGCCGCCGGTGCCGGACATCATTCTGGCCAACACCAAGTACTACTTCTGGCGGATCGACATGAACGTGGGCGATCGGGACTCGGTGTACTTCTCGTCCTGGAGCCAGTGGGCACCGAAGAACACGAATTCGCTCCTGCCGCTGCCCATTTCCAACGATGTCTACACGGATCCCCAGAACTCCAAGATCAACCGGTTGAACTGGACCCATACCTTCAGCCCGACCCTGGTGCACCACTTCGCCATCGGGTACCTGAACCGGAACGAGGGATACGGTTCACTCAACGAGGATTACCTCAACGAATTCCCGCAGGTTCCGGGGGTGGCGGCCAATACCCACATTCCGGTCATCAACTTCAGTGACGGCTACCAGAGTTTCAGCACCACCAACGGCCCGGGCAGCTTGAATGTGACCACCCGGCCAACGGTGGTGGGGAACAGCCTCTCGACATGGGTCAAAGGGGCGCACACCATCAAGTTCGGCGCCGAGTACCGGGATCTGGGCCAGAACTTCCACGACAACACGAATAATGCTGGAACCTTCAGCTTCGACCGCGGTCCCACTGGGCTCAGCGGGATTGTCAGCGGCAACCCGATCGCCAGTTTTCTGCTGGAGCAGGTGAGCAGCGGCAACGTGACCTTCCGCACGGTGGACGCTTGGTATGCCCGGCAGAAGGCGCTTGCCTTTTACGGCGGCGACACCTGGAAGATCACACCCAAGTGGACCTTGAACTTTGGCGTCCGCTGGGATGTCTTCACACCGGCCGTTGAACTGCACGACCGCCTCTCCTTCTTCGATCCCACCCTGGCCAACCCCAGCGCGGGCAGGTTGGGAGGTCTGGCTTTCGCGGACGAATTCAACGGCCGCGTCGGCCGCCGCCATCCGGAGGAGACCTGGAAGGGCGGCTGGGCGCCACGGCTGGGCATCGCCTACGCCTACGACGAGAAGACCGTCATCCGCACCGGTTACGGGATCTTCTACCACCAGGCTTACTGCCCGGGCTGGGGCGGCTGCATGAACCTGGACGGCTACAACGCCTCACCCACATTCTCCAGCACCCAGAGCGGCCTGCAGGCGGCATTCATCCTGAGCCAGGGCTTCCCCCAGAACTTCGAGCGGCCGCCTTTCCTGGAGGCGGACTTCCGGAACGGTCAGGGCACCATGTACCGGCCGTTTGAGGCCAACCGCCGGGCTTACTCCCAGCAGTGGAACCTCACCATCGAGCGGGAAGTGGGGAAGGACATGATGATTTCGGCGGCATACGTCGGCAATACGGGTACCCGGCTGCCGTCCTACGTCGCTCCCATCAATGCCATCCCTCCCTCTTACCTGTCCTTGGGAGAGAAACTGAATGACGAGTTCCAGCCGGGTCAGTTGGAGCTGCACGGAGTGCGGCTTCCCTACAACGGCTGGGTGGAAGAAATGACCGGCTGCGCACCCACGGTGGCGCAGGCTCTGATGCCCTATCCCCAATTCTGCAGCAACCTGCAGGGAATCAATGAGAACGCCGGCCAGTCACGCTACCACTCGTTCCAGCTCAAGGTGGACCGGCGATTCTCGGAGGGGACATTCCTGCTGGTGGCCTACACGGTTTCCAAACTGATCACCACCACCCAGCAGACCAACGAAGCGTCAGGGACTTCGGCTTGGAGCGGATTTGGAGGTGTGATTTCGCCCTTCGAGCGGCAACGCGCGGTGACTCTGGCCAGCGACGACGTGCCCCAGGTGCTCTCGGTGTCGTTCATTTACGATCTGCCCTGGTTCAGGGCGGAACAGGGGCCGGCCAACTGGTTCCTCGGGAACTGGTCCATGACCACGATCTTCCGGTACTCGTCCGGTCTGCCTTTCTGGTTCAGGTCGGGAGACTGCCGGATCCCTTACCAGTTCCGCATGGGTTGTTTGCCCAACTATAACGAGGGGCAGCTTTACGCCCAGGATAAGGGCGACTTCGATCCGGGCAGGGGACCCCTGTTCAACGTGGACGCCTTTGAGGGACCCGTGTTCAACTTCGAGCAGGGGAGCGGGACAGTAATCACGAACGAACGCGGATTCCCCTTCTACAACCAGGATCTGTCGTTCATCAAGAATGTTCCCATCGGAGAGTATGCGAACTTCCAGTTCCGGGCCGAGTTCTTCAATGTCTGGAACTGGCATTCGTTTACCGCCTCGGGTCAGTGGAACAGCCAAGCCTTCACCACTGACGTCTCCTCGCCCGATTTCGGCAGGTGGAACGGCTCGGTGAGCGCTCCGCGAACCATCCAGTTCTCGGCGCGAGTCGAGTTCTAGGTCCCACCTTGCGTGTCAACCGGCCGTCCGCCGTCCGGCGGACGGCCGGCCGACCGCCGCTCCGGAAGATCGTAGTGGGGAGTCGGTATGGAGTCGGCAGGTAATCCCGGCGTTTTGGACGTGCTGTCCCGCCGACCGGGAGGCTGCCGGCGAACCAGTACTGTGCGGTTGCACAACCGTGACGGCCACGCCAGGTGGCTGTCTCGCGCTAACGAAGGATCAGGTGGTCCCGGGAGTCGGCCAGGTCCATGGCGCCGGTGAAGGGGATGCGGGCCCGCTCGAGTTCCAGCAGTTGCTCCTTCAGTTTGATGCCACCGCCGAACCCGACCAGCTCGCCGGCGGACCCCACCACGCGGTGACAGGGGACGAGGAGCGGGACCGGGTTGCCGGCGCTGGCGGAGCCCACCGCCCGGGCGCCTCGAGGCATTCCAATCTCGCGGGCCAGCTCCGAGTAGGAGACCGTGGAACCATAGGGGATTTCCTGCAACCGCCGCCAAACCGCCAGTTGGAAGGGCGTGCCCCGCAGATCCAGCGGCACCGTGAAGCGGGTCCGGGCGCCCCGCAGGTACTGGGCGATCTGCCAGGCCGCCTCCACCAGCAGCGGACTGGAGCCCAGCCGCGGGAGCTCGCCGAAGTGGCGGTCGAACCAGCGCAGCCAGTCGCCCGACAATTCGACCGGGAAGGCGACCCTGCAGACGCCGACGTCGGTCACGGCAATGTTCAGGATTCCGATTGGGGTGTCAAAACGTTGGGCCAGGAGAGACATGGCGCTCCCAGCATACCGGGCGGGGGTGTCAAATCTCGGGCTTCGGAGTCTGTGGGCATACAGCGTCACGGGGTTATGAGGTCTTTGGGGACGCTCGCAACTCCCCAAACTCCGCCGCCCCGGAACCCAGCAAGCCCATGTACAATGGGCGGGTGCACGATGCCGGAGCCATCCTGGAGAAGGTCCACCGCGGACGCCGAATCTCGGCCGGTGAGGCCGTCATCCTCCTGCAGTCCGACCTCTTTCAGGAAATCGGTCGCGCCGCTGACTCCGTCCGCCGGCGACTGCACCCCGACGGCATCGTCACCTTCCTGATCGACCGCAACATCAACTACACCAACGTCTGCGTCGCCCGTTGCACTTTCTGCAACTTCTACCGGCGGCCCCGCAGCCCGGAAGGCTATCTGCTCCCCCACGAGGAGATCTTTCGCAAGATCGAGGAGACCATCGAGCTGGGAGGCACCGGGATCCTGATGCAGGGGGGCATGAATCCGGAGCTCAAAATCGACTACTACGAGGACCTGCTGCGGGCCATCCGCAGTCGTTACCCCATCCACCTGCACTGCTTCTCGCCCCCGGAAATCGTCGTGCTGGCCCGGCTCAGCAAGCTGACGCTGCGGGAGGCCATCCGGCGCCTGAAGGCGGCGGGGCTGGACTCCATCCCCGGCGGCGGGGCGGAAATCCTCACCGACCGCATGCGACGCCACATCAGCCCCGGCAAGTGCTCCGCCGACGAGTGGCTCGAGGTGATGCGCGTCGCCCACGAAGAAGGGCTCAAAACCACCGCCACCATGATGTTTGGGGCGGGGGAGACGCTGGAGGAGATTGCGGAACACCTGGATCGCATCCGGTCCTTGCAGGACCGCACCGGAGGCTTTGTGGCCTTCATCCCCTGGAACGTGCAGTTGGAGGGGACCGAGCTGCAGGCGGAAATCCGGGAGAAGGTCTCCCCCGTTGAGTACCTGAAGCTGCTGGCAGTCTCCCGCATTTTCTTGGACAACATACCCAACATCCAGGTGTCGTGGTTGACCCAGGGGTTGGAGGTCGCCCAGATCGCCCTGTATTTCGGTGCCAACGATGTGGGCAGCATCATGATCGAAGAGAACGTCATCAGCACCGCAGGGTCACACCGCACCGCCACCCGTCAGGATCTGATCCGGCTGATCGAACAGGCCGGTTTCCGTCCTGCCCAGCGGGACACCCTGTATCGCCGCGCCGTCCCCGTTCCCGCCTGACCCAGCCGGCGGCCGACGCGTGCTCGCAGTGACCGGCGGATTGAGACTGATCCGTGAGATCCGTTTGATACGCGGAACCCCTGTGGTTCGAGGGACCTGAAATGATGCAGAACACGCCAAAGCTGGCCGGAAAGGTTGCCATCATCACCGGAGCCACCCGTGGCATGGGTCGCGCCATCGCTCTCCGCTTCGCCCGGGAAGGGGCCGCCGTTGTCGCCGCCGGCCGGGATGCCTTCCGGGGGAAGGGACTGGTGGAGGAGATCACCCAGGCCGGAGGGCGGGCGGAACTGGTGCTGGGCGACATCGGCGAGGAAGTGATCAATCGCCGGCTGGTGGAAACAGCTCTCCAGCGCTTCGGGCGTCTCGACATCCTGGTCCCCAATGCGGGAATGCTGGGCCTCGGCTCGGTGGTGGAAACGCCGCCCGAACTCTGGCACCAGACGCTTGCCACCAATCTTCACTCCGTCTACTACCTGCTCCATTACGGGCTGCCCCCCATGCTGTCAGGAGACGGAGGGACTGTAGTCGCGGTGGGGTCGATCGCGGCTTTCAAAGGATTTCCGAACCATGCCGCTTACTGTGCGTCCAAAGGGGCGCTGATCCCCCTGATCCGGCAGGTGGCGGCGGACTATGGACCCAGAGTGAGGGCCAACATTGTGTGTCCGGGGCCGGTGGATACTCCGCTGATCTGGGAATCGGCGGCGGCCTTTCCGGATCCGGCCAGCGCAGTCGCCGATGCCGCCCGGGCCACCCTGCTGGGCCGTTTGGGCTCCCCGGAAGACATCGCCTCGGCGGTGCTGTTCCTCGCCTCCGATGAGTCGGCCTGGATCACCGGGGCGGTGCTGACGGTGGACGGAGGGCGGACGGTGCTGTGATGGGGCAGGCGGTTCGAGGCTTCAGCCACCGAGCCGGGGAATCGATCAGCTCGATCGGCCGTCGGGGCTCGACCGGGGCTGCCGTTGTCGAGCCCCCGGTCGGGGATCTCGGGTCGGGAGGGTGCAAAGGTTCGCCGGAGGCCCGTTCACTCATCCGGCGTTTCGGACGGCGGCGCCATGTGAGGAATCCTGACTGGCCACCCCCGCCGACTCCGCACTGCCGCCCAGAAGCCGGAAGATCGTCCGGGGAATCTGGTCGAGTGGGACCACCACTTCCGCCGCTCCCAGCCGGATGGCTTCCTTGGGCATGCCGAAAACCACTGAACTGGACTCGTCCTGCGCCACAGTCCGCGCCCCGGCCTCCCGCATTGCCAGCAGTCCCCGGGCACCGTCACCACCCATGCCGGTGAGAATCACGCCCACGGCGTTACGGCCCGCATGTCTGGCCAGCGAATAAAACAGAACGTCCACGCTGGGACGCTGGTAGTAAACTTTGGGACCGTCCTTGATTCTGGCCAGATATTGAGCCCCGCTGCGCTCCACCACCAGATGCCGGTCGCCGGGCGCCACCAACACCAGTCCGGGAACCACGGGCTCTCCGTCCTGGGCTTCCCGGACCCGCAAGGCACAGACTTGGTCGAGGCGCTGGGCGAAGAAGCGGGTGAAGTCTTTGGGCATGTGCTGAACGATGACTGTCCCTGGCGTGGTGGGGGGCAGCTCCTTCAGGATGCGTTCGATGGTTGTGGTTCCCCCGGTGGAGGCCCCGATGGCCAGGACCTTGTGAGTCGTCTCCAGCACCGGCCAGGCGGCGGTGGAGGGGGCGGACGGAACCACTTCGGAGTCCGCCGGAGGGTGGGCGACCCGCGCCCGGGCGGCGGCCCGGATGACGGAAGCAAGGTGCTGGCTGTCTGGTGTGGAAAAGCGCGAGCCGGGCTTGGACAGCACCTCCACCGCCCCCAGCCGCAGAGCCCGCAACGCATTCTCACTGTTCTGCGGAGTCAAGGAGCTCAAGACCACCACCGGCATGGGATGCTGTTTCATCAGCCGCTCGAGGAAGGTGAGACCGTCCATGCGAGGCATCTCCACATCCAGCGTCAGGACATCCGGCTGCAACTGCAGGATCTTGTCCCGGGCCACGTAAGGGTCGACGGCACTGCCCACCACCTGGATGTCGGGATAGCGGGACAGCTCCTCGGTGAGAACCTTGCGGACCACCGCCGAGTCGTCGATGACCAGCACCCGGATCATCTCGACTCCTCCCCAACCGGTTGATCGGTGAACAGCTTGACCTCGGCCCGTCCGCCCTCCAGCCCGACGGAGATGGAGCCTATGAGTTTCAGTGCCGGCGGATCGGCCACGGGGTGGGGCTGAAAGCGTGGCGGCTCGAGGTTGAATACCGCGGACTCGCCGGCGATCAGGGGCAGCAGGTTGCCGCAGATCACATTGGTGATTTCTTTCAGACTGTCCTCCTGGAGGACGGGATCGTCGGCCTGCTCCTCCCCCAGCATGTTGGCCGCCAAGGTGGGCAACAGGCTGCCGAACAGATGAACCACAATCCGGCCGTGGAACGGCCCGTGGAAGTCGATCATGCCGGCGGCGGCAAACGGGGCGGCAAGCTGCCGGGGATTGGGTTCGGCATCGGTAAAGGTAAAGGCCAATTCCTCAAAAGTCAGGGCCGCCGCCTGAAACAGGCGGCTCTCCAATGATGCTTCCATACGCCCCTCCGGTCACTTCATGGACGACGTGGCTCAAGTGCTCCGGCGTAAACGGTTTGTGGACGTAGCCGACGCCGTCCTTCGCCAGCAGCGAGGCGATGCGGGTCGTGCTGCCCTCGGTGGACACCACCACCACCGGCAGATCCTTGAAATTGGGGTTGTTCTTCACGCGGTCGATCATCTCCTCGCCGTTCATTTCGGGCATATTGATGTCCACCAGGGCCAAGTCGATCTTGTACATGGCCAGGATCATCATGCCCTGTTTGCCGTTGCCGGCCTCGTGGATCTCCCCCACGGGAAGTCCACTCAGGTTGAGGGTGCGGATGATCATCTTCCGCATGGTTGCGCTGTCGTCGACAACCAGGATGTTCAACGGCATTCGTAGACCCTCTCTTCCTTGCCCTGGTCTCCGTTGTACGTGAAGACGGTGACCCTTCCGGTGGCGATGTCCAGGCACATGTTTCTCGATTTGGTCCCACCGGTATCCTCGGCCCGCAGCAGGACGCCGTTCTTCCAGAGGATCTTGCGGAGCATCAGCAGGTTCCGCTTGCCGATCTCGAAGCAGTCGTGGTCGGCGTTGCGCAGGCTGGCGCCGCCGCAAACCGCGACCCACAGCCTCTCTTTCCGGGCCCCCAACCGGTAGCTCTCGCGGAACAGCAGCGGAACTGCGGAGTCCACAAACATCAGCGGCTTCTCCGCCGCCTTCTCAGGGCTCACCGAGGAAGTCGGCAACATGACGTGAAGCAATCCCCCCACCCGGGCTACCGGATCATATACGGTGATTCCCAGGCAACTGCCCAACGCGTAGGTGATCAGCTCATCCTGCGGTTGATCCACCACCTTCATGTCGGCTATTCCCACGACATGCTTCACAGGTTTCGGTGCCTCACGGTCAAGCTCGAGGTCATTTGAGGTAAACAGCCGGCTGAACGTACCTGAATCGATGCTGAAGGCCGGTCAGGCTCTCGGAAAATCCGACGAAGAGAAACCCGCCCTCGTCCAGCAAACGCCAGAACCGGTTGACCAGCTCCTCGCGGGTGGGGCGGTCGAAGTAGATCATCACGTTGCGGCAAAAGACTGCCTGGAAAGGGCCCCGCATCGGCCAGTGGTCAATGAGATTGAGGCGGGCGAAGGTGATTACCTTCCGGATCCGACTCTGGACCCGCCACAGCCCCTCGATTTCGTCGATTGGTGTGAAGTAGCGTTTCAGCAAGGGGGGCGGTACCTCGGCCAGGTCAGCCGCTGCGTATTCTCCCGTTGCCGCCTGCTCCAGGACAGGACGACAGATGTCGGTGGCCAGGATCCGCAAGTCACGGCCGGAGAGGTCCCCCAGCGCTTCGTCCAGGACCATGGCCAGCGAATAGGGCTCAGCGCCGGTGGAGCATCCTGCGCACCAGAACCGCAGTCGGGAGCCGGCCGGCCAGCCATCCTGGATCCGCCTCTTGAGAAACTCGAAATGGGCGGAATCCCGGAAGAACTGGGTCTTGTTGGTGGTGATCAGGTCCACCAGCTCCGCCAGTTCGGCGCCGCTGGTGTCCGCCTCCAGGTGGCGGCAATACTCGGTGAAGCTGGAGAGGCCCAGCGCCCGCAGTCGCCGCCCTAGCCGCGCCTTCACCAGATCCTGCTTCCCGTCCCGCAGATGGATGCCGCAGGCCCGATAGACCAGCTCCGCCAGTTTCCGGAACTCGCTTTCGGTCAGGCGGCCAGGCATTCCAACCAGGCCGTCCAGCGGGGGGGGATTGGCAGGTGAACCCATGACGAACCGAGCCTCCGGGTTACGGTCCCACGCAGATCCTGTCCACATCCAGCAACAGTTTGGCGGAGTCGTCCACCTTGCCGATGCCCAGCAGGGACTCGGTGACCAGGGTTTGGTCGCGCTCGATCTGGGCCTCGGGGATCTCCAGCACGTCCGAGACCCGGTCCACAATCAGACCCATCTCCACGTCGCGTACCTGCACAAAGATCACGCACGATTCGTCGGTGGGCGGCACGGGTTCGAGGCCGAACCAGAGCCGGAGGTCCACCACCGGGAGGATCTTGCCCCGCAGGTTGACCAGGCCTTTGACGTAGGGCCGGGTGTGGGGCACCCGGGTCACCGGCAGCAGCCCGATGATCTCCTGGACTTTCAGAATGTCCACACCGTACTGTTCCCGTCCCAGGAAGAAGGTAAGAAACTTCAGAACGGTTTCCTGGCTTTGAGCGACGGAGTCGGCGACAGGTTGGCGGCTGTTCATACGTGCGGTAACTCCCTTGCGGAAGGCGTTGACAGCAGGATTTCGGGAACCGGGTAGGGTATGGCCGTACTGGAGGCGGAATCCGTCTGCCGGCGGGCCAGCTCATGAAGTTCGGCGGCGTCCAGGATGAGTCCGACCCGTCCATCGCCCAGAATGGCGGCGCCTGAAACGCCAGGAACTTTGCCCAACCACTTGCCCATGGACTTGGCGACGACCTGCTGCTGGCCGAGCAGTTCATCCACCATCAGGCCGTAGCGATGATCTCCCGCGGCAATGATCACCAGCAGCGCCTGGGTGGGATCCTGCTGGGCGTCGGCGATGTCCAGCAGCCGGTGCAAGCGGAACAGCGGCAGCAATTCTCCGCGCAGCATCACCATCTCTCCCCGCCCCGCCACCGTCGAGAGCTGCTGGGGTTCCGGCCGGAAGCTCTTCACGATGCTCACCGTCGGAATGATGTAGCGCTCCCCCCCGGTCTGGACCAGCATGCCGTCGGTGATGGCCATGGTCAGCGGGAGCACCAACTTGAAGCAGCTCCCCTGGCCGGGTTCGGATGAGGTTTCAATCCGCCCGCGCAGGGCTTCGATGTTGCGCCGCACCACGTCCATGCCCACGCCGCGGCCCGACACCTCGGTCACCTGGGCGGCGGTCGAAAATCCGGCCCGGAAGATCAGGTTGTAAATCTCCTGCTCGGACATGCCGGCCGCAGACTCGATCAGTCCCTGGCTGATCGCCTTCTCAATGATGCGCTGGCGGTTCAGGCCTCTGCCGTCGTCACGGAGCTCAACCACCACATTGCCGCCGGAATGGTAGGCGGACAGCGTCACCTGGCCCTCTTCCGGTTTGCCAGCCTGCCGGCGCTCCTCGGGTGGTTCGATCCCATGGTCAACCGCGTTGCGGATCATATGGACCAGGGGATCCCGGAGGATATCCACCATATTGCGGTCGATTTCCGTGTCCTCGCCGAAGGTCTTCAACCGGACTTTCTTGCCGGCTTTGGCCGCCAGATCCCGAACCAGTCGATTCATCTTCTGAAACGTGGGCTTCAGGGGAACCATGCGCAGGGCCATGCTGAGGTCCTGCAGCTCCCTGACGATCTTCCCGGCCTGGGCGGTCTTGCGTGCCAGCTCCGGGAATCGGCCGTCCAGCACGGTTTCGTCCTGGCTGACCATGGAGTGGGCGATCACCAGCTCGCCCACCATGTCGATGAGCCGGTCGAGGCGGTCGGTGCGCACGCGAACGCTGTTCTCGGAAGGACCTTCGCCTTCCGTCAACGCCCTCTGCGTGCGCAGCCCCTTGGCCACTTCGGTGGTGGAGGCGACACCCGCTTTGACGATGGATTCCCCGAGCTTGCGATCGGCCTGTTCCCGGGCGATCTCTTCCACGACCTCGCGCTGGACGGTCCCCTGGGAAACCAGCAGGTCGCCGAGCCGGGGAACGCCGCCCGCATGGGTGGTTTCGTCGATCCCTGCCGCCTCCGGGTCGGAGAGCTGTTGCAGGAGGAGGTCGTAACCCTCGGGTTTGACCATGGATGCGCCGCCCAAGGCCTGCTGGACCTGTAACACCAGCGCCTTGAGCTGGTCGATGGAACGCAGGGCCAGGTCCGCGTACCCGCCGGCATAGCGGATTTCTCCCTCCCGGATTCGGCTGAGCAGATTCTCCGCCCGGTGTGCCAGCTCCTTGACCGAAGTCATCCCCAGGAATCCCGAGGTGCCCTTGATGGTGTGAAAGGCACGGAAAACCGTGTTGACCTCCTCCAGATTGCCGGGTTCGACTTCCAGAGCAAGCAGTGACGCTTCCGCCGCTTCGATCAGTTCCAGCGCCTCGGTGACGAACTCCTCCAGGAGGTCCAGGTCGGCATCCTCCGGCAGCCGGGTCGCAAAGTCAGCCGCCGACGGTGCGGCGATCGGGGTGGGAGGTTGCAGGCGTGCGGTCGGGGGGGCCGCCGGTGATGCCGTGGACTCCGGACTTGCCACGGACTCCGGGAGGGACTCCCGCGCGATCCCGGCGGCCCGTTCGATGAGTCCGGCAGCTTCCGCCAACAAATTGCCGTCCGGGTTGCCGCCGTACAGCAGTTCGTCCAGCTTCAGCAGCGCTTCGGCGGCAAGGGTGCGCACTGCCTCTTCCAGCCGCGCATCCCGTGCCAACTCCAGGATCTCCGCGCGCAGCGCCTCCAAGTCCTGCGTGTCGCCGGCGGACAGTTGCATCAGACGCGCCAGCAAATCGTCAAGGTTGGGATTGGCCGCCCTGCCCGCCGCGGAAGGTTCGGCGTCGGCTCCCTCCCCTTCCACCGACTTTGACGGCGAGGCGGATGGAACCCCGCTGCTGGAGAGGGTCCGGCTTCCGGATGCGGCCGCCGCCCGGCGGATGAGATCCACGATCTCCGACAGGTCGCGCTTACGGTTCCCCTTCTTTTTTCCGTAAAGAACGCCATCCAGGCGTAGCAGTGCCTCCGCCGCCGGATCCCGTACCGTTTCCGGTTGCTGGGGATCGCGGGCAACTTCCAGCAGCTCTTCCCGCAGTTCCTCGAGCTGCGCCCGGTCCGCAGCGGAGAGCCGGCTCAGCCGATCTCCCAATTCCTCCAGATGCGCTGTCGCCATCAGTCTTGCCTCCTCGCACTGAGCTCTTGCGACGCTGGTGCGCCCGATTCCCCTGCCTGGGCGGACGCTACTTGCGGGATGCTTCGATCACGCTAACGATCACTCCCCGGCCGTCAAAAAGCATCGGGAGGCTCAGCACCCGTTTCCCCTGAATGATGTCCAGGGAGTAGTCGGAGCCCTCGATGAAGCAGGGCAGCGTCAGCGATGAGTGCCCGGGGAGGGAATTCTTGAAATTCCCTGCCACCATGTTGGTGATCTCCCCGACGACGTCCTTCACCGACTCGTCGACGCAGGTTGGTTCAGGCCCACCCATCATGGCCGCGGTCAGGTGGCAGGCGGTGAGGGTCCCACACTCGAAGACCACCGCACCGTTCCAGTCACCGCTGATACCCACTGAAGATGAAACCTTGCGGTCCGGGGGGAAGTCGGGCGGCTTGCCGTCAGGAACAGGCACCAGCTCCAAGCCCAGCATTGAACTGAACACCTGGCGGACAGCGCGGATCAGTTCTTCCGCCTTTACAGATTCCATAGTGGCTTCCCCTTTCAGCATCGTCCACTCAACCGACCACCAGACGGGTCAGAGCCTCCTTGTCGAAGGGTTTGAAAAGAACCTCGGAGAAGCCGGCCTGCTGGGCCTCGCCCACCTTGTCCGCCATGGACTTGGTGGTGAGCACCACGAAGCGGGTCTCCCTGAGGCGGGACTCCTTCTTCAGCATCTCCAGAACCTGGAAACCTTCGGTTTGTAGGTCCAGGAAGACCACATGGGGGACATGCTGGCTGGCCAGTTGGAGGGCCCTCTCGGGTTTCGACGTGGTCACCACCTCCGCCAGTCCGTCCAGGAACCGGCGGGCCACAGTGAGAACGCCGTCGTTGTCGTCGAGAATCAGGACCCGCGGCAGGCCGGTGTCCGCCGGGGGTGAGGCTGCATCCAGTTGGAGGATCTTGGAGACCTTCTTGACCAGAAGCTCTTCCTCGAAGGGTTTCACGATGTAGTCGGAGATACCCATCTTGATGACTTCGAGCACCAGCTTCTCACTGGACTCGGCGGTGAGCATGAGCACTTTGACCGAGCGTGTGGCGGCGTCGGCGCGCAGTCGGCGGAGCATCTCCGGGCCGTCCATCACGGGCATGTTGACGTCCAGGATGACCAGGTCCGGGCAATGCTCACGTGCCATCTCCAGCCCCTGCTCGCCGTTCTCCGCCTCAAGGATTTCCAGGTTGAAAGGAGCCAAGTACTTGCGCACGAGGGTACGGATCATGCGGCTGTCGTCGACGGTGAGGACCTTCATGCTACCTCCAGGAACAGCGCGGGTCCGGCTGCACCAGCTTGGATCCGGCTGTGCACCTGATATATCGGAGGAAATGTCGACAAGATTACGGGGGATTCGGGAGATGCCGGTCATCGATTCTGTGAAACGCGACGCCCTTATCCAGGAGCACCACCGGCGCTTCGGCCTTGCCACTGCCCCGCTGGGCGGGTTCACGAATCTAAGAGAACTCCCGCAGGCGCCGGCGGATCACCCGGCTGACGCCGATCACCGCGATCAGGTTGGGGATCGCCATCAGGCCGTTCAGTGTGTCCGCAATATCCCACACCAGGTGCAGGGAGCCCGTTGCGCCGAGGTAGATGAACAGCAGCCAGGCCAGACGGTAGGGCAGGATGATGCGGGCCCCGAACAGGTAGGTGGCCGCGGTCTCGCCATAGAAGGACCACCCCAGGATGGTCGAGTAGGCGAAGGTCAGGATCCCCAGGGTCACCACGATATCTCCCCAGACGCCCGGCAGGCCCGTTTCAAAGGCCCGCGCCGTGAGGGCGGCTCCGGTCTCCCCGCCGGTCCAGGTACCGGTCAGCAGCACCACCAGCCCGGTGGCGGAACAGACGAGGATGGTATCCACGAAAACCTCGAAGATCCCGTAATAACCTTGCCGGACCGGGTGGTCGGTGCGGGCCGCCGCATGGACCATGGGGGCGCTGCCCAGCCCGGCCTCGTTGCTGAAGAGCCCGCGGGCGATCCCATAACGGACTGCCTGCATGACCGCCGCCCCGGCAAATCCGCCGACCGCTGCGTGCCCGCTGAAGGCCGACTCGAGAACCAGGGCGACGACCTCCGGGATTCGTTCGAAGTAGCGGACGATGATGAAGGCCGAGCCCAGCAAATAGGCCAAACACATGAACGGCACCAGAAACTGGGTGACTTCGGCGATCCGGCGGATCCCGCCCAAGACCACCGCCCCGGTCAGCAACACCAGCAGCACGCCGGTCAAACGGCTGTCCACTCCGAAACTGGCCCGCAGCGACTCCGCCAGGCTGTTGGCCTGGACCATGTTGCCCATGCCGAAGCCGGTCATCGCGGCCATCAGGGCAAACAGCGCACCAAGCCGGGGCATCCCCAGACCGTCCCGCAGAATGTACATGGCTCCGCCCCGCCAGGTGCCGGTGGAGTCACGGTGTCGAAAACTCAGGGCGGCGACGATCTCACTGAACTTCGTGGCCATGCCCAGCAGTCCGGAAATGATCAGCCAGAACAGGGCTCCCGGGCCGCCCAGCGTGATGGCCGTGGCGACGCCGGCGATGTTTCCCACCCCGACCGTGGACGCCAGAGCGGTGGCAACCGCCTGAAACGGTGTTACCGAGCCCTCAGCCGAACTGCGGCTGAGCGCCTTGCCAATCACCTCACGCAGGGCCGGGAGCAGTCTGCGGGCCTGGATCCCGCCGGTGAGCAAAGTGAAGTACACCCCGGCGCCCATCAGCGCCGCCATGGTGTATGGGCCCCAGACCCAAGAGTTCAATGTCGCGTGCCATTCCAGCAGCCGTTCAATCATCAGGATTCGCTCGCCTTCCTGCAGGGATCTCGAGACTGTACAACGCGGCACGGGCTGGGGCAACGAGGGGAGAAGGTTGGAGGGTTCAAAGGTTCAAAGGTTTAAGGGTGGCTTGGGAGCGCAGCCAGAGGCGGGGAAGGGCGGATAGACAAGCGCCCAGCGGACGTCCCTCCACGTACCCCTGCACGAGGGGCCGCCAGGTTCCAAGCGCCGCAAACCACCTCAGTCCGGCCTCGACATCCCGATAGAAGAGGCGGGCCACGCACCAGGAAAGAGTTGAGTCCCACAGCAGAGGACGCAGGGCACGGTAGTAATCCCGATGGTCCGCCAGGCCCCGGGCCCGGCGTACCACGGTGACCCCCGCCAGCCGTCCGCTTTCCAGGGCGTGATAGATCCCTTCTCCGACGGTGGCTTCAGCCAGACCCGCCGCATCACCCACCAGGTAGACGGGTTCGTCCGGAACTCGCAGGCCGGAGGTGCCGACGGGGTAGGTGTGTCCCGCCGCTTCTTCCATGGCTCGCGATGCACACCCGCCAAAGCCCTTTTCCCGAAGGTATTCCTCGAGCCGCCGCCGCAGGCCCGTTGCCCGCGGCTGCAGCGTATACAACCCCACCGACCAGCGGTCCTGCTTCGGAAACACCCAGCCGTAGCCTTGGTGCACGACGCCGAAATCAAAGCACGGTTCGGTACAGGGGTCGTGGGTCAGCCATGAGCGGAGGATTTCAACTTCCACCGCTGTCGCCCGGCCCCGGCCCCTTCCCAGCCGGAAAGTCCCGGCGGTGACGCCCCGGGCGCCGTCCGCCCCAATCAACTGCCGGCAGAAGACGGTCCGCCGGGCGGTGGTCAGCCGGAACAGGGACGCCTCCTCGACCTGCACGGATTCCAGGGCCTCAGGCGCCAGAAACGTCAGCCCCGGCATCCGCAGGTTGTCCAGGACCAGGCGGAAATCGAAGTCCGGACGATGCACAAAACGCAGCAGACCGGCGGGATGGGAGAAGCGGTGGTGGACACTGCCCGCCGAGAACCAGACTCCCGGGCTGGGTTCGCTGACGCCGGCTGGACGCCAGCCGGACAGTGCCGCCAGACTCCGGCCGGTGAGCCCTCCAGCACAGGGTTTGAGCCGCGGCATCTCCGCTCTCTCGAGCTGAACGACCGTCAGGCCTCCGGCCAGGCACTCGCGGGCCGCCCGCGAGCCACCCGGCCCGGCACCGATGATTCCCACGTCGAAGCATGCTTCCATAACGTTGCGCCCGCATCAGAGGCCGAGCAGCCAGGCTTCGACCGCGGTTGCCGTCAGTTTCTCCAGAGCGTGGGCATACCACTGGATCTGCCGCACGTAGTGCTCCCTGGCCACACCCTCCGGGTCATCGGTCTTGAAGTCCACCAGAACCCACCTGCCCGCTTCAGCAAACAGCAGATCGATGGTGCCGTCCAGCAGGCTCCGGGAGCCGTTGCCGCCGGTATCCTCGCCCATGGACAGCAGGAGGGGGACCTCGCGGAGGGCTTCAGCGGCCGTGGCGGCCCGCCGCAGCAGCGGATGCTGCAGTGCGGCCGCCACCACCTCGACGGCGGCCTCGATCTCGGCCGGTTCCGCCCCGATCCCCGACCGTGAGGCCAGTTCGGCCAGGCTTAGGACCTGGACCCGGTCCGCGTCGAACGGCACATCCCGGAGGACAGTGTGGACCAGGGTTCCAAACCGGGCTCCCGCCGGACGGTGGGAGGCTCGCGGCAGCCGGGAAATCTGGACCGGCACAGGATCGGGAGGGGAGTGTCGCAGCAGCTCGCGGGTGACGCGCAGGAGAGTCAGGGAGCACCGGGCACCCGTCCGCAAGGCTTCCTCGCGATGCCGCTGCCACAGTTCCCAGTGTTGCTGCTGCATCCGCAAGGCCTCCTCGTCTTCCGCCAGCAGTTCCTTCTGGCGAAGGCCGAAGTCGGGAGGCACCTGGAGATCCAGCAGGGCGGGATCGAACCAGACCACCTGATGGTTCCCCGCCTGGGGCTGGTGAAGTCCGGGACGCACCGAGGATTCCGAACTGCCGTCGAATGAAAGCGGACGGCTGAGCACGCTGGCCGGCCCAAAAGGCGGGCAGCCGGGGGCGGGCAGAGCCTGTCGCCTCCGGTCAGGGGCTGGATACAGGGCCTTGTTGAGGACGGCCAGCCAGCCCTCCCGCGGAGCATCCCCCACGGCGGGGACCACCAGCAGATCCCGCGCCCGGGTGGCAGCCACGTAGGTCAACCGCAGGCCTTCCGCCTGGTCCCGTTTCAGCTCCTCATCCTGGTGCTCGATCAGTTCCCAGGGACGGCAGCCCAGCACCGGGAAGGCGGCCAGACCCGAATCCACATCGACATACTTGTCGGGTTGGCTGGATGCCGCCTTGCAGGTCATGTCGGCCAGCAGGACCACGGGGAACTCCAGTCCCTTGGCCCCGTGCACGGTCATCAGGCGGACGCCGTCAGCGCCCTCCTCCAGCACCGTGGTCTCGGCTCTCCGGATTCCGCTGTCGCTTTGCAGCAAGTCCACGAAGGCGCGGAAGGAGAGCCCTCCCGCCGCTTCAAAGGCCCTGGCCAGTTCGCAGAGCCGCTGGACATTGGCCAGCACCTGATGGCCGGCGGGCCGCAGCGCCAGGGCGGCATGGGCCCGGGTCACCTGCAGCAGGTCGGTGATGGTTCGGGCGATCGGCCGGTGATTCCGCAGTCGGTGCAGCCGTTCCAAATGGCCCAGGGCATCCAAAATCGGCTGGAGATCGGGTTCCACCTCCGGATACCTGCGGAAGGGCCGGATGGGACCGTGCTCTTCCCGGAACACGAACAGCTTGCGGTCTGAAATCGAGAAAAACGGTCCCCGCAGGGTGGCATAAACCGAGAGCTCATCGTCGGGCCACTCCACGGCGGCCAGGGCGGTGGCCACGGATTCGATCTCCTCACGTTCGTGGAACGAGCGGGAACCGGCGAGGACGTGGGGAATGCCGCGAATTTCCAGCTCCCGTGCATACTCCCGGGTCACGTCGCGGTTCCAGGACACGAAACGCCGGAACAGAAAAGCGATGTGGCGGGGGGAAATGGGGACCCATTGTCCATCGGCCTCAGGATCCTGGACCTGCCAGCCGGACTGGTGGATCAGCCAATGGGTAAAGGCCGCCGCGGCGGCGGGCAATGACGTCTCGATGGCGAAGTTGGCGATCTCCCGCTTTCCGTACGGGTGAGGGACCGGCAACACCAGCACCGACGGCTGGCAGGGTCTGGCTCCCCGAACCTCATCAAGAGGGAGGTAAGCCGGCTGTCCCGACGCCTGGTCCTCCACCATGACGGGAGCGAAGGCGGCGTTGACGGCTTCCTGGATGGGGCGAACCGAACGGAAACTGCGGGTCAGATGCACCAGACCGACGCCCCGCTCGGCCAGCCGGTCACGGATCTGCCGGTAGAGCAGGACATCGGCTCTCCGGAAGCGGTAAATGGATTGCTTCGGATCTCCCACCAGGAACAGTTTCCCGGCGACCGGCCGGACCTCTCGCCAGTCCGTGACCTGGGGGTCGTCGGCGGCCAGCAGCAGCAGGATTTCCGCCTGCAGAGGATCCGTGTCCTGGAACTCGTCCACGAAGATGTGACTGAAGCGGGACTGGAAATAGCGGCGCACCGGCTCATTGCCCACCAGCACGTCCCGGGCCTTGACCAGCAGGTCGACAAAATCGAGCCGGCCGTGACGCAGCTTCAGGTCCTCGTAGCGCCCGACCAGGTCGCGGAACTCGTGCTGGATGACGGCTGCGAGATCGGCGTCCGCCTCCGTCCGGAAGCGGATCAGCTCTTCCTGCAGGTGCTCTTTCATCTGCAGCACCTGCTGGCGGGGGTACCCCGGGGCAAACAGCCCGGGCCCGCGGCGAGGCTGACCCGAACGGGCCAGCTTGCCGGGCAGTTCGACCAGGAAGGCCTCCAGACGGTCCTCGTCGAGGGGGCCTTCCTGCTCCGCCCGGCGGATCCACAACGCCAGATCAAGGACCGGACGCAAAGCGGCGGCGAGTTCGTCTCGCGGCGGGGCCTGCTCCAGGATCTCCGCCAGCTCACGGATCTGCTCAACGCACTGTTCGATTCGGGCTCGCCGGTCAAACGGCCGCCGCGTCCACGTGGCTCCGAAGTCCCGCCACTCGAGGAAACGCCAGGCGGCTGCCCGGATGGTTTCCAGCGGTGAACCCTCGCCGGCGTCGCCGCTGGGGAGACGGCTCAGCAGGCGTCGCAGAGGGGGAGGCAGGTCCCGAAGCCGTTCCTGGATCCAGGGGCGGAACGCCCGATCGAAGAACGTCGGAGCTTCGTCCTCGGCCAGCTCCTCAAAAGCCGGATCGATCCCGGCTTCCACCGGACGTTCCCGCAGCAGTTCCCCGCAGAAGGAGTGGATGGTGCCCACGTGGGCTTCCTCGAGACGGGCCACCGCATTGTCCAGGCGGACGATCTCCTCCGGGTCCGCACTCTGGACCCGGGCCTGGTCGAGCCGGCTGCGCAACCGAAGCTTCAACTCGCCTGCAGCTTTGCGGGTGAAGGTTACGGCCACAATGCCGGCAGGGGTGGTGCGGCCCGAGCGCAGCAGCTCGACCAGACGAAACACGAGCTCGGTGGTCTTCCCGGTCCCGGCGGCCGCTTCCACCATCAGGCTCTCGTCGAGGCTGTGGCGGATCCGGCGACGGGCCCCCTCGTCCGCCCCTGCCACCAGTTGCAACGCCATCACTGCAGCTCCCTCAGGTCATGGAGGTCCTTCAGCGGCTCCTGGGGTTTACGGCCGACCCTCAGCTCCTCGTACGGCCCGCACACCGGACGGTAGTCGCACCAGGTGCAGGCGTTCTTGCGGGGGGCAGCGGGCAGGAAGCCGGTGGCCACGGCCTTGTCGATGGTGTCCAGGATCCATTCCATCATCTTCCGGGTGCCGGGCTCGAGGGGAATCTCGATCACGCGGAAGCCACCCCGCTGGGTGCAGTAATACAGACGTCCGGACTCCACCGACTCTCCCAGCAGCCGCTCCGCCGCCATGGCGTACAGCAGGGGCTGGAGCAATTCTCCGCCGCCGACCCAGCGCACCGCCTGCTCGGGTGACTTGCCGGTCTTGTGGTCGGTGATGCGCAGAATACCGCGGCCGGCATCGCGTTCGATCAGATCAATGGCGCCCCGCAGCCGATAGCCGCCGCGCAGGACCGCCTCCTGATCCTGGCTGCGGGGATCGCGACCCTCCTCGTGAGGCAGGCCGAAAGCATACTCCCAGCGATGAGGCAACCACCGGCCGCCCTGCTGATGGCGTTCCCGTACCCAGCAGCGGAGGTCCACCCGCAGTTCCTCCACCTCTCCCTGCCAGACCCGGGGCAGTGCAGGTGCCAGATCCTCGGCGTAACGCCCGGCCGCCTGGTCCAGGACCTGGTCCACCCGGTCCAGCCATTGCTCCAGCGACGCCCGGTCCGGATCCAGCAAATCCTCCTGTTCCAGCAGCCGGAAGAACTGGAACTGAACCTCATGAACCAAACTTCCCCGGACCAGCGGATCCATTCGTTCGAGGACTGAGATGCCTTCCCGGGGACGCAGGCGCTGAAGCCCGTGGAGAAAGAATCGGTAGGGACAGGCCGCGTAATGTTGCAGCGAGGTCGGGGAGAAAGCGCGCTCGCGCAGGCGGAACCCGGAAAGTCGCCGCAGCACATGCACGTCCTTGGCTGCCACCAGCCCGTCGTCGTCAAACCACGCCGGCTCCCAGCGCTTGAATCGGGCCCGCAGTGACTGGGCCAACCAGGGGTTGAGGTCCAGCAGAAAACGCCCTTGGCCCCGAACGGAACGCGTGCGGTCATGGAGCAGCGGTTCGAGGCATGCCAGATCGTACTCGGCATCGTCGATGGCGGAAAGCGGATCGGCCGGGGCAGGCCAACCGAGGCGCAGCACCGGTTCGTCCGCCGAGCGCTTTTCCAGCTCGCGCAGATCGGGAATCTGTCCTTCCGCCGCGCGCAAGACCTCCAGTGCGTGCAGGGACGGCACACGGGCGCGGCCCTGCAGGAGGTCCATGCGGGGGAAGGACACTACCAGGAGGCGGGTGGCGGTGGCCACCCCACGACTCAACAGCAGGCGCTCGCCGGCAATGCGGTCCCGCCGGTTCGGGAGCGGCAGCTCCAGTTCTCGGGCCACCTCATCCAGCAGGAGCGGATCCTCGAAGACCTTACGCGGAAGGACTCCCTCCGCCAAACCCGGGATGAAGACAGCATCAAAACGACGCCCGGAGGACTCCTGGAGCGTGCCGACAAACAGGCGTCCGTAGCGATCCTCGGGCGGTTCAGAACGCAGGAACAGCAGATGTTCGGCCAGTACCGAGCGGACTTCCGCCAGCTCAACCGGTCCGACTTCAGCCATCGGTTCCAGCTCGGCCAGCAGTTTGAGAACCGGCTCGGGGTGGGCCAAGGCCTCTACCGCCAGTCGCCGCAGAGCCTCCAGCCACTCCCCCCAGACCGCGCCGGCGGCCGGCAGGGCAGCCAGGCGCCGGATCAGGGGCAAGGCGAAACCCTCAAGCCTCTTGAGACCTTCCAGTTGTTGCCGCAAACCCAACTGCACCGCCTCATCCTCCGGCGCGGAAGCGAGCTTGAGCTGCAGTTCCGCTTCCAGCCCCTTGAGGCGCCGTTCCCAACGGTCGGCTCCCCCCACCACCGACGCCTCCACCAGCAGCTCCTCCCACCGGAAAGGCGCCGGAGCTGGGGCGTCGGCCCCCCCCGGCTGCTCCGACCCGGCTGGCGGAGAGGTTGCCCCGACGGGGACTTCCACGGGGGTCTTGAAAGCAAGTTGCCCACCCTCCGAAGGAGCGACCCAAGGGACTTCGGACAGTTCCTCAGGCTCGGCACGGGGACGCGGCACCTGGGCCAGCGACAGGTATTCGGCGAAGCGGGCGGCGGAAAGTCCGTCAGCAGCACAGTCCAGGAGGGCCAGAAACGCCCGCCCTGCCGGGTTGGGCCGCATGGTGCCCACGGTAAAGTAGGCGGGGATGCCGGCGCGATCCAGGGCATCCTGCAGGTGCGGCAGATACAGTTCGGCATCCCTCAGCCAGACCGCCATGCAGTCGAACCGGAACCCCGCCCGGCTGAGCCGGAGGATCCGCCGCGCCAGCTCGACACACTCGCGGCCCTCGCTGGGAGCCGAGAAGAACTCGAAGGACCCGTCGGGCGCCGGGGTTTCCGCAGGCGGATCGACGGCGAACAGCGCTCTTTGGAGTCGGTCCAGCCGGCGGGAAACCGGGACTGGATCATCGAGCCGCTCCGGTGTCAGGTTCAGCCGCGCGGATAAGCGCTGCAGGGAGACGTGGTCGGAAGCCAGCGCGGTCACCAGCGCGTCCCGGCTCCGGGCAACGAGAGCCGCCAGAAACCTTTCCTCCAGCAGAGATTCGGGAGCTGCGTCGAGGAGCAGTACCGCGGGGGCCGGCAGGCGGACGGAACCCGATTCCAGCAGCCCCACCGCTGCCGCCAGCACCCTCGCCGGGGTTACCACTCTCAGTTTCTCTTCGAGGTGCTGCATGTTGTCGAGGGCGGAAGCCAGCTCCGGACAGCCATAAGGTCCGTGAGCGAGTCTGGCTGGGTCGATGCCGTTTTCGATGAGGTTGGCAAGAGTCCGGCTGAGCGCCCGGGGGAAACCAGGCATCCCGACGACGTCGTGGAGGAAGCCGGTTGCCGAGGGGCGTAACGCAGTTTCGATGATGCGTGCGGCCAGTGCTTCAGCGCCGACACGGCTCAGCGGCGCCAAGCACCGCGCGGCCAGCCAGGGGGTCGCCACGGCGGTGATCAGGCGGCGCAAGGAGGTCCGATAGACCAGGGCGAGTCCGGCACCGGTGGAAGCAGTTTCGCGGGCCAGGTCGTCGGCCGCGCCTTGGGTGGCTGCCGCCACCAGGACCGGTCCACGAAGCTGCTGCAGCCAGGCTGCCGCCCGCTCCAGACGGGCAGGGCCATAGGACGTCACCAAAACGGCAGGCATCAGTAATTCCAGCCGAGGAAATTCCAGTAACCGAGCTGCCAGCTCATGGCCAGAGCAGCCAGCGTGGTCAGCGTGTAGTGTAAACGTCCGAGGAAGCTCCAGTAGCCGCCGCGCCAGGCCAGCACGGTCACCACCGCCTGGACCACGCTCAGTACCGCTGCGGTCAGCGGCAGCAGCAGCATCCAGACCCAGGCCGGGTGGAGGTCGTAGATAAGCTGCTCCGGGCTGGTCGCCTGGCAGGCCACCCATCCGAGAAAGGTGAGAAACAGCAGTGAGACGAGCGCCGCCAGCAGACGGGCCGGCGTCTGGGTGGGGGCTCGCCGGGCCAGCATGCGATCCGAACGGATGTCCATGAGGAGATTGATGACCGGGAACAGCAGGGGGGTCAGGAGGACGAGCACACATGCGGTGAGGAGGTAGAGATGGAAGGCGGCTGTTTCAAACCAGCTGGCTCTCTCATGGCCGACGACGGCGCGATCGCCTTCGAACATCCGCAGAGTTGCATCCTCGGTGGTGACGAAGACCAGGGTCTGCGGACGGCGAACCTCCCGGTACAGCATCGGCCGTACCTCCTGCCACAACCGAGCCGGACGCAGAAAAGGCCTGGTCCGCAACATCCCCGGGGCCGGGGCTTCGACCCGGATCTGCTCGAAAAGCTCCGCGAGCTTGTCCAAGGTCGATTCCGCCCGGCGCAGCGGACGGTACCAGCCTTCCAGTGCGACGGGAGGAGGTGGGGCGGCGCCGGCGTCCGGGGGTGGCGGCGCCGGCGTCCGGGAAGGAAAGAGGTGCTCCCGAAGGGCGATGATGAAGTCCTCCCGCGCCCGACCACCGTCGGCGGCGTTGAAAGCCACAAACAGAGCGAACTCCTCCTCAGGCAGCAGATACAGGCCGGCGTGAGCAAACAAGAGATCTCCGGGGTGGAAGAGAACCCGCCGGCCGTTCCAGTCGGCCAGCAGAAACCCGTGCGCCATGCCAGGCACTTCGGGGGCAGGGCTGTACAGGGTTGCCTGCATGCGGAGGCGGGTCTCCGTCCCGAGGATGGACGGCTGGTCCGCCCGATCGGACATGAGGGCGGCGGCAAACCGAAGCATGTCCAGCGCGGAGGCACTGGCGCCGCCGGCCGGTGACGCTGCCGGCAACTCAAACGGCTGGGGCAGGAACTTTCCATCTCGAAAGTCATAGCTCACGGCCGCATGAGGTTCCAGTTCCGGGGGCAGCGGCTGTCGCACGCTGGTGCGGGTCAAGGCGAGCGGCTCAAGGATCCGGATCTCAGCGAACCGCTCCCACTGCAGCCCGGAGACTTCCTGGACGACCAGGGCAGCCAAGGCGCTACCGTAATTCGAGTAGGCGCCCACCTGACCGGGAGGTCGGATGCGGGTCGGCAGCTCCCGGGCCACCACGCGGTCCAGCGGCAGCAGGTCGTCGGGGTGGCGGCGGAACAGCCGCAAGGCGCGATCCTCGAATCCGGCCGTATGCGCCAGCAGGGTGCTCAGGGTCACCGGTGCCGGATAGGTCTCAGGGATCTGGAGCGACTGCAGATAGCGGTTGACGTCCTGATCCAGGTCGAGCCGGCCCGCCTCGACGAGTTGCATGACCGTGGTCCAGGTGAAGAGTTTGGTGACCGAGGCCAGCCGGAACATCGTATGGGCGGGGTCCACCGGGAGGCGCCGTTCCACGTCGGCGTCGCCGTAGCCTTTCGCGAGGATGACCTCCCCGCGGTGCAAGACGCCCACCACCGCGCCGGCCAAGTGGTAAGCTTGGAACTGGGCGGCCATGATGCCGTCCACCAGCGGTTCCAGGTTCGGCCAGGAAGGGGGCGGCGGTGCCGCCGCCTGCGCGACTGCTGCCGGTGCGGGCTGGACCGGGCCACCCTGGGCTTGGGCCCAAGGGAGGGCCGGGCCCGTGGTCAGCAGCAGACTGCAGATGAACCCCCGACATACACTCAACGAGACAACCCCCGAGAAGCTCCGTCCCCCGCAGCCGGAATGCGTGTAAGGTTCAGTATAGAGGTGTTGGTCAAGAAAAGTCATCCGCTTCCGGAGGGTCGAAAGGTCGGCACCGGCGGCAATGCGGCTGCCGAAGGTTCGCAGGGTGAGCCGAGCCACCGCAGCGGGTCAGGGCTGGGTCTACACTCGTGAAGGGCTCGGACATTGCCACCTGAATAACTTAGAATGATGACATTCTTATCGAGCTGAGCGTCAAAGCATTACCGGAGCCGGCCGAGGTTTGTCACCTCCGCTGGCCCACAGCGAGGAGGTGAAGATGGGTCACCCGTGTCCTTCCCAGTCATTTCCGTTGCTGCTGTGTCTGGTGTCGCTGGCCGTGCCGGGTGCAGCTTCAGCCGGAAGTCGATCCGGCTGCGACCCCGAGGCGCTGGCGGCCGCCAAGGCGACGTTCAGGCTCCTGCTGGAGCAGCGGAGTCGGAACCCGGAGTCGGTGGATGCCCGCGAGTTCAGGGAGTCCTCCAAACGCTACATCCTGATCGCCGAAGACTGCTACCAGCATTACTATGGGGTGTCGCCGGTATCCGGGATCACCATCGACGAAGGCGGCCTTTGGGCAGACGGAACGACCGATGATGACCGGCACCGGGCCGCCGCACGCGCGGGGCGCCGAGGTGGTCCCGGACACCCGGATTGGTACAACCTCCACGGAACCAAGTGGGGCGGGGGTTCGCCGTTTCTGAGCGCTGGGGATAACGTGGACGCGGCGGGTCCCGGGATAAGCGGCGGTGTGGTCACCTACAGTTTCATGCCGAGTCTGGTGAGCCTTTCCGCCGAGGTTTCGGCCGGCCAGTCCACAGATAGCCAGAACACGGCGCTAACCGATCTGCCTGGCTTCGACCCCTGCTTCCTGACGGAAATCGAAGCCGCCTTTGCCGCTTGGTCAGCCGTGGCCGACATCGAGTTCCAGCCAAGCCAGGACAACGGCGTCGCTTTCGACGGCTCGGGTGCCTTGGGGGATATCCGGATCGGTGCCCACGGCATGGACAACATGTTTGGAGTCCTGGCCCACGCTTACTTCCCGCCCCCCAACGGGGTGAGTGCGGCGGGCGACTTGCATTTCGATAAGGATGAGGACTGGGTTTGTGACCCGGCAATCATCACGGGTACCGAAATAGACATCGGAGTCGTTGCGCTTCACGAACTGGGACACTCGATCGGGCTTCGGCACGAGAGCTCGGACCCGGCAGTCATGGAGCCTTTCTATAACGCCGCAATGAGCCTCGGTCCTCTCGCGGACGATGTCAACGGGGCCACCCGGATTTATGGCCCAAATCCGAACCGGCGAAGCTTCTTCTCCGATATCGGTATCGGTACCGAAAATCCGGCGGCGCGTTTTCACATCGAGAATGTTCTCAACACCGACAGCGACGACTTTGTGGTCACCTCTGCCGGGAAGGTCGGCGTGGGACTGGTCAATCCGGCAAACGGGGTGCATGTCAAGGGCGACGCGCCGGGTTTCATTTTCGAGGAGTCTGACTGGGGCAACCAGAAATGGCAGATGGCTGCGCTCAACGGGGAATGGCGCCTGCGCGACCTGAGCGCCGGCAACGTCTACCCGTTCCGAATCGCTCCAGGGTTCGCGGCTACCGGAATGACCCTGGCCTCGAACGGCAACGTAGGGATCGGCACGACCAGCCCGACCGCACGCTTGCATGTCATCGGCACCGTCCTGGCAACTGGCGGGGTGTCGTCGTCGCGGGCGCTGAAGGAAGAGATCGTTCCGCTCAGCCTCGAAGCGGCCGCGGAGACCCTGCGGCAGCTCGAGCCGGTAAGCTTTGTTTTCAAGGGGGATTCAGCCCGTGACCGGCAACTGGGATTCATTGCGGAGGACGTACCGGAGCTGGTGTCCACGCCCGGACGGCAGGGCATCCAGCCGATGGCCCTGATTGCGGTGTTGGTCAAGACGGTCCAGGCCCAGGGGGCGGAGATCGAAGCGTTGCGGGCCCAGTTGGCGGAACTGGAGTCCCGCCTGAAGGGGAACGGCGAAAGGGACACAACGGATTGAAGAGACTTCCGCGACGGGCGCAGTGGCGCGCCCGGGGTGATTCGAACACCCGACCTGCGGATTCGAAGTCCGACGCTCTATCCAACTGAGCTACGGGCGCGCGGCACCATTCTAACCGAGAAGCGCGCTCCCCGTTTACCACGGCCGCCCCCGTCCCTTGGGTCCCTCCGCCGCTTTCAGTTACACTCCCGATGCACCCATGTCCGAAGGGGATCTTCGCAGACACGACCTGGTCTCCATCCTCGAGTTGTGCCGGCGCATGAACGCCCAGCGCGACATTTCGTCCCTGTTCGAGTTCGTCACCCGCGAAGCCGCCCGCCTGCTGGACGCGGAACGGGCCACCATCTTCCTGCTCGACACCGAGCGCATGGAACTCTGGTCCCGTGTCGCCCTGGGCACCGACGAGGTCCTGCGCTTCGACGCCAGGCTGGGGCTGGCGGGCGACGTTCTCCTCAACCGGCGGATCGTCAACATCGAGGACGCCTACCTCGACGACCGTTTCAACCCTGCCATCGATGCCCAGCTTGGTTATCGGACCCGCTCCGTTTTGGCGGTTCCGCTGGAGAACGAACGTGGGGAAACCATCGGCGTCTTCCAGGTGCTCAACAAACGCAGCGGCCGCTTCAGCGAAGAGGACGTCGGAATCCTCATTACCTTGGCTGGGCACACCGCGGTTGCCGCCCAAACGGCGCTGCTGGTGGACCGGTTGGAGAAGGAGCGCAACGATCTGCTGTCGGAGAATCGCCGGTTGCGGGACGAAGTCCGCGGGCGTTTCTCCACGCGGAACATTCTCGGAATGAGCCCCCCCATCCAGAAGCTGGTCCGTCAGATCGAGGAGGTGGCCGACGCGGACGTCGAGGTCCTGATCACCGGAGAAAGCGGGACCGGCAAGGAACTGGTGGCGCGGGCGATCCATTTTTCGGGCCGCCGCGCTGACGGACCGTTCCTGGCGGTCAACTGCGCCAGTCTGCCGGAAACGCTGCTGGAGGCGGAGTTGTTCGGTATCGAGAAAGGCGTGGCGACCGGTGTCGCGCAGCGGGCCGGCAAGTTCGAATCCGCCTCCGGAGGCACCCTTTTCCTGGACGAGATTGGCGACCTGTCGCTGTCGGCCCAGGCCAAGATCCTGCGTGTCCTCCAGGAACGGGCTGTGGAACGGGTCGGCGGCCGGGAGCTGATCCGCGCGGATGTCCGGGTGGTGGCGGCCACCAACCGGGATCTCGAAGCGGCCATTCGGGAGGGCACTTTCCGGGACGACCTTTACTACCGCCTGAAGGTAGTCCACCTGAAGACTCCTGCCCTGCGCCAGACCCGAGAGGATATCCCATTATTGGCACAGCACTTCCTGAGCCGTTACTGCCGGGAGATGGAGCGTCCGCCCAAGACCTGGTCGGCGGCGGCTCTCAAGGCGCTTACGGCCTACGACTGGCCTGGCAACGTCCGCCAGCTTGAGAACGAGGTGAAGCGGCTGGTGGTCACCGTGCGCCGGCCGGAAATCCAGCTTGCCGACCTGTCCGAGGAAATTCGGTCCGGGTCCACGCCCCAGAGCAGCATCCGGGGGGCGGTGGAAGACGTGGAGAGGCGATTGATCCGGCAAGCTCTGGCGGCCACTGGAGGGAACCGGGCGAAGGCTGCGGCCCGCCTCGGTCTGACCCGTCAGGGGCTGCTCAAGAAGATGCAGCGTTTGGGCCTCGCCGACCGCTGAGGGCGACAACCGACCTGTCGACGGTGACAACCGCTGTTGTCGCCGGGTCCCGCTTGTGGGGGCACCCGCAGCCCCGTGAGAACAAATCACTTCCGGTTGAGTCGCCAGTCCGGTCCGCGGGCAGCCGTCAGCCGGCGTTGACGCGGCCGCCGCCGCGGCCGGCCTGCCATGTTGGTGTACGGATCCCGTTAACCGTCGCTGGGATTGAAGTTGGGGGTCGTGAGACGGCCAGTCCCCTGTTGGGCATCCTGATTGCTAGGAGACCCTTGGGAAGAGTGAATTGACCATGAGTGATAATAGGGAGGCCGGTAACCCCAGACCGGGAGACAACCGGGACGAGCTGGTGAGTGCCACTCTGCTCTGTGGCGGACTGCGGACGATCCGTTGCAGCTTGAACATGGTGTTGGAGCAGGCGCGCTGCCTGCAGGCCGCCGGCCGTGTCGACGAAGCTGAAGTGGTGCGGCTCGAGGCGCTGGCGGCGCAGTTTGAGAGCCTGCTTCGTGAGTTTCATCGGGGCGCATTTCTGGGAGAGCTGCACAGGATGCTGGAGGATCTCAGGAAGGAAAAGGCGGAGCGGGCAGGGTAGTCTGCGGTGCCTCGGCAGCCGCGGACAGGAATCAAGAGTCGGGAAAAAACCACTGGCGACGGGCGGCTGTCTCCTGCCTCCCGACTCCCTACGGGAAAAAAGCTGGGGTGGGTGATGGGAATTGAACCCACAACTCCAGGGACCACAACCCTGTGCTCTGCCAATTGAGCTACACCCACCACAATGGCAGGAAGCGACATTGTAGACCAGAAGCCCTGAGCCTTCAACCCGAACCGGCATGCGGCAGGGCAGGAACGCGGGGGGCCGCAGGGCCCCAGGCCATCCCGAACCGGGAGGCCGCCCTGCGCAGACGGCAGGTACTGGCGGCGTGCCTCCTAGAGTTGCCGCTGGGGAGCGAGGGTGACGGCGGTTTCCCGACGCCCCCGGGCTTCGGCGGACTCTCCCAGCCGGCCGGTGGAGAGGAACTCCAGGCTGAAAGCCACCACCACCGACACCATCCCTCCCAGCACCAGAGCGACCGCCGCGTAAAGCAGCGGCCGCGGCGAGACCGGATACTTCGGCGGGACGGCAAAGGCGCCGATATGGATGTCCTGACCCTCCTCCGCCTTGGCGAGGCGGGCCGCCTCGAACTTCTGGGCCAGGGCCTGGTGGGAGGCTCGACTTGTCTGCAGCTCGCGGTAGATCTCCTCGGTTTCGATCTGTCGCAGGCGTTCCGCCTCCGCCAGTTCCACATCCCGGCGCCGCTCCAGTTCGGCATGCTCTGCCTTCCTGGCTGCTTCCAGGACCTTCAGTTCCGTCTCCCGACTCCTCTTCAGGGTTTCCAGGCCTGCTTCCCGCTGTTTGAGCAGGCGGTGCAGGCCGGCCTCCCGGCTCTTCTGCAAAGCGAAAAGCTCGGTGGTGCGGGCCGCCAGACGGCCGCGAAGCTCCTCCAGTTCCTTCCGGAGCCGGCTGGTCTCGGCCTGCAGGTGCTGGCGCCTGGGGACGAGGGTTTCATACTCGATCTGGACCTGGGTAAGCTGGTTCAGCAGGGCCTGATAGGTGGGGTTGACGAGTTCCGTCCGGAGCTTGAGCTGGTCCAGTTCCTTGGGCAGGACCCCGCCGGACGGGCTGCCGAGACGGGCCCACAGGGCCTCGTCGGTGATGGCCTTGGACAGAACGAGTAAAGGCGGCTGGGTGTTGATCTGCTGGCGGACCTGCTCGAGCGTGTCACCCTGGGTCTTGATGGCCAGCTCCGTATCCTGCAACTGCTTTTCGAACCGGCTCAGGGCGTCCTGTTTGATCGCCATCTCCTGCTGCAGCAGCGTCAGGCCATGTTCCGCCTCAAACTGCTGGCGGAGGCGTTCGGTTTCGCTCTCATAATCGGCCCGGAGCCGGGAGGTCTCGTTTTCATACTCGGCCAGCAGGCCGGCGGTCTGGTTGCGGAAATCCGCCAGCATCTGTTCGGTCTGGTTGCCGTAATCCAGCAGCCGTCTCGACCAGGCGGACTCGAGACCGAGAATCCGTCGGTCGTGGTAGTCCTCCCGTTGCTTCAGCTCCTGTTCCTGGGTCTCGACCAGTCTGGTCGCTTCGGGATACTGCTTCTCAATGAACTCCAGAGTCCCCTGTTTACCCCGGCTGGACAGGCCTTGACACTCCCGGACCGCCATTTCCGCCCATTTGTCGGCCACCCGCTTGGCCTTTTCCGGCGAATCCGCCCGCACCACCAGCAGAATCACAGGGCTGTAGGCAATTTCCCGCAGTTTGCTGGGCTCGAGCTTTGCGTCCATGCTTCCCGGAGCCTCGTCCGGGCGCAGAACCCCTTCCTCCACCAGCTCCCGAAGGGCGGCCTCCTTTACCGCATCACTGTTCACGATCATCTGATAGGTCTCCACCGTCAGCGGCTGGGGGCGGAGTTCCGTCGAGAAGACCGGGGGCTGTACCAGCAGTGAGGTAGTGGCCTCGTAGCGGCGTGGCAAGAGCTGCCCCACCAGGAAAGCCAGCAGGCCGAACGCCAGCGTGATGGTCACGATCTGCATGCGCCGCCGCCAGAGGACCAGAAGGTAGTCCCCCAGTGAGACCTGGTCCTGGGTATCCCACTCGGGGTAATAACCCGGAGCCAGGATATAGGTCGGCTGGATGGCCCGCTCTTCCGGAGGGGTGGGCTGCTTGGGGTCCACCATGGGCGGAGTTTAGCACACTGTCCCGTCACCGTTCCGGCGCCCCGGCGGCCGGACCGGGGCCCTGAGGTTTCCGGTTCTGGAGGTGCAGTGCTACCGGGTGAGGGGACCCTGAGGCCGCCGGCAACCGGCGGGATCAGGCATCAGACTCCGCAGTTTCAAGGGAAGAGCGAGCCGATCGACGTCAAATTGAGGCGGGATCACTCGTAGTGGAGGGCCTGAACCGGATTCAGCCGGGACGCCCGGATGGCCGGAAACAGGCCGGCCAGAACACCTACCAGACCGAGTGTGACCACGGCCGTGAGAACCGCTCTCCACGTGAATGTCAGGCGGATATCCGCCTGGCGCGTGGGGTCATCCAGGATGGTGCTCCAAAAAGGAATGGTACCGATGAGCCAAGCCGCCAGCTCGGCCAGGAGGTAGCCGGCGGCGCCTCCGATCAGCGCGATGACCAGCGCCTCCAGCAGGAACTGCAGGCGGATATGACGGCGGCGGGCGCCCAACGCCTTCAGCAGTCCGATTTCCCGGGTTCGTTCGGTTACCGAAACCAGCATCACATTCATCAAGCCCACTCCGCCGATGCTCAAAGTCAGGATCCCGACCACCACCAGCAGCACCTGCATGCCGATCTGGATGGCCGAGAAAATGCTTTGCATCGTCTGCCACTTCTGCAGCCCCAGTGCACGGTCGTCTCGCGGGTCGAAGTGATGATTGCGGCCCATGACCTGCATGAACTGGGCGAGAGCCCGGTTCTCGAAAGCCGGGTTGACCGTCTGCAGGACCATGGCGCTCAGGTAGCGGGTGGAGGTGAGCGTTCCCAGCGCCGTATAAGGCACGAATACACAGCGGTCGTCCGGCTGGAAGTAGTTGCTCATGGAAACCTTCTTCTGCAGAACGCCGATGACGGTGAAAGCCAGACCGTTGATCCGGATCTCCTCTCCCAGCGCCGGCGCTTCCGAGAAGAGCTTGTGCTTCAGGTCATGGCCCAGGACCGCCACCCTCCGGGCGTACTGGACATCCTCCGAGGAAAGGCGCCTGCCCTCGGCCAGATAATGACCGCGCATCAGGCCGTACTCATGATTGACTCCCCGGACGCCGGTGGTGGTCACGCGGTTCGCGGTCTTGATGGGGTAGATCCGGAAGATTTCAGGACTGACTCGGGCGATCAGGGGACACTGAGCCCGCACGTCTTCGACGTCCCGCAGCTCCATCTGGACCCGCTTTCCGGCCCGTTGGCCGCCGGCCTGCAGGCTGGTCTGCCCGTTCCAGACGATGGTCACGTTATTCCCGAAGTGCGACAGGCCGAGCTGGAGCGCACGGCTGAAGCCGTCTCCGTACGCAAACAGGATGACAAAGCAGGCGACGCCCCAACTGATGCCGCACAGGGTGAGCAGGGTACGGGTGTGATGGCGTCCCAGGCTGTCGATGGCGCGCCGGAGAATTTCCAGGAACATTCCGTCGACTCCTCTGCTGACCCCTTAACTGGACTCGAACCGCAGCGCTTCAATGGGGTCCATCTGCGCCGCCAGATAGGCCGGATAGATCCCGGCCCCGACTCCCGTCAAGGCCAACGCCCCCACCGTCCCCAGGGCGATGGATCGGGAGATGATCATTCCCTTGAACACCATTTCGGGCAGCGGCAGGGTGTTGATCGCCGCGCAAACCCCCCATGCCGCCAGCAGGCCGGCACCGCCGGCCAGCAGGGTCAGCACCAGCGCCTCCGCGAAGAACTGGCGGAGGATGTCGGAGCTGCGGGCACCCACCGACTTGCGGAGCCCAATCTCCATGGTGCGTTCCCGGACCGACACCAGCATGATGTTCACAACCCCTACTGCGCCCAACAGCAGGGTCACCACGCCGACGGTTCCCAGGAACCACTGCATGCTCCCCATCATGACCTCCATCATTTCCAGCTGGTGGGCGGTGTTCCAGATGAAGATGGCGTCGCGGTCGCGGGGGTCGAACTTCCATTTACGCGCCAGGATCTCCCGCACCTCCCGCTCGGCTTCCCGGTGCAGGCTGTGGCTCACCGGCGACGCGATCAGGTTGTTGATCAGGTCCGGAGAACTGCCCATCCCGGGGTTCGAGAAGAATTTCCTCAGAGTCCGATAGGGGACGAAGATCGAGCTGTGATCCTGGCCGTGGTAGTTGTTGTTGAGCTCCTTGTGCGGCATCAACCCGATGACCGTGAAGGGATGGCCGTTGATCGAAATCGTCTGTCCGACCGGATCTGCAGCGTTGAAAAGCTGTTTGCTGACCTCGGACCCGATGACGCAAACGGCTCTGGCTTCCTCTTCGTCGGCCTGGTTCATCAACCGCCCTCGAGCCGCCTCGATGGTGCGCATGATCTGGTAATCGGGGACTACGCCCCGGACCGAAAAGGTGCCATTGTTGATGGGGGTCTTGGCCACCAGATCACTCCGGATCAGCTCCGGGCTGATCCAGCGCACGAACCGGGCCTGGTCGCGGATGGCCGTATAGTCCGCGTATTCCAGGCGGATGTCGCGTCCGGCCTGGAAGCCCTCTGCCTGCATGGACGTCCGCCCGCCCCAGATGATGAGAATGTCGCGGCCAAGCTGGCGGAGTCCGTCCCGTTGTGCCTGTCGGAAACCCTCGCCGGAAGCGGTCATCAGGATGATGGACAGCACCCCCCAGGCGATACCGAACATGGTCAGCAGGCTGCGCAGTTTGTTGGTACGCAGGGAGTGGACGATCTGGCCGATGGTATTCCAGAGCATCGCTTGCCTCTCGCTGTCGGAACCGCCTCGGGGAGGTGCTCCCCTGCGCGGACGACGGAGGTCAGTCCAGCAACCCGCCGGCTGCGGGCTTCACCAGGGTTTGTCCCTCGGTCAGGCCCGCCACCACTTCCGTGGTGGTGCCGTTGCTGATACCGACATCGACGGGAATCCGCCGGCGCTGGGCTTCAGCCGCCGGATCATAGACCTCGACGAAGGACTTTCGGTCCTGGTCATAGATGACGACCTGCTCCGGCACCAGCAGGATCTGTTTTTTCTCCTGCACGATGATTTCCGCGTTGGCGCTCATCTGAGCCCGCAGGATGCCCTGGGGGTCTTCCAGCGAGACTCTGACCTCGAATCCGATGACGTTATCCTCCTTCTCACCGAGCGGCGCGATTCGGATCACCCGTCCCTCAAAAGGTCGATCCCGGAAGGCGTCCACCCTGACCAGCGCCTTCTGCCCCTCATAGACCTTGCCGATGTCGGTTTCGTCCACCCGACCCTCGAAGTAAACCTGGCTCATGTCGCCCAAAGTGAAGATCAGGGTCGCCTGGGAGCCGAGCTGGAGGATCGAGGAAACCGCGTCCCCCACCTCGACGTGACGTTTGAGCACCTTGCCGGTGATGGGCGAGCGGATGGTGGCGTAACGCAGATTCTCCTGCGCCCGATCCAGTGCTGCCTGCGCCTGGGAGACCTCCGCGGCGACGCGGGCCACAGCCTTCTCGGCTGCGTCGATCCGGGAGGACTGCATCATCAGCTCCGACTTGAGGGCTTCCACGGCGAACCGGGCCTCCTGGAGGTCTCTTTCCCGCTGGTCGAGGTCGGAGTGAGGAATCAGCTTCTCTGCGAACAGGGCTTCATAGCGGCCCACCAGCTTGGCGTGATAGGCGACTTTGTCCTCCAGATTGCGGAGGTCCATTGCCATCTTCTGCTTCATGCTGACTGCCGACGCCAGTTCGGAGCGGGCCTCCTGATGTCGGGCGGCCGCCGCCTGCAAGTTCGCTTCGGCTTCCCGCACCTGGGCATGGAGCAGCTCCTTGTCCAGCTCCACCAGCACATCTCCCGCCTTGACCAGATCTCCCTCGTCCGCATGGAGCTCCTTGATGAGGCCGCTGGCTTTGCTCTTCACCTCGACCTTCGCCACCGGCACGATGGATCCGGTGGCCACGACCGACAGGGCGAGATCACCGCGCTGGACCCGCACCAGACGATCCGCCGACAGCGACGCCTCGGAGCGGAAAATATTGCCGAAGACCAGGTAAGCCCCGATCCCGAGGATCAGCAGCACCACCGAAAAGAAGCCCAACCGGAAACGATTCTTCTTGCTCATCGGCCTCCCTTCATGGGAAGGAGAAACGTAAGCATCGCATGAATGGTTCCGCGGGGGGCCGTCAGGAGTTCTGGCGGATCAAACCGGGGCGGGTGTAAGCTTCCGGGCATGTACGGGCCCCATGTCCAGGACCTTTATCGCCGGGAGCTGCAGGACATCCGCGATCGCGGTCTCTACAAACATGAGCGTGTGATCCGTTCGCCCCAGGGACCGCTGGTGGATACCGAGGAGGGCCAGGCCATCAATCTGTGCGCCAACAACTATCTGGGTCTGGCCAACCACCCGGAGGTGGTGGAAGCGGCTCGCCAGGCCTTGCTGGAGCGTGGTTTCGGCATGGCTTCCGTGCGCTTCATTTGCGGGACCCAGGATTTGCACCGGACCCTGGAGCGGCGGATTGCGGAATTCTTCGGGACCGAGGACGCCATCCTCTACGCCTCCTGCTTCGACGCCAACGGCGGCCTGTTCGAAACGCTGCTGGGGCCGGAGGACGTGGTGATCAGCGACGCCCTGAACCACGCCAGCATCATCGACGGGATCCGGCTTTGTAAGGCCCAGCGGAGGATCTATGCCCACGGCGATCTCGGGGAGCTGGAACGGCACCTGCAGGAATCCGCCGCAGCACGGATCCGACTCATCGCCACCGACGGCGTCTTCAGCATGCACGGCGACCTAGCGCCGTTGGCCGGGATCTGCGATTTGGCCGAGCGCTTCGACGCCCTGGTCATGATCGACGAGTGTCACGCCACCGGCTTTCTGGGGGAACGGGGTCGCGGAACCCCCGAGTACTGGGGAGTGGAAGGCCGGATCGACATCATTACCAGCACCTTGGGAAAGGCGGTGGGTGGCGCCTCCGGCGGCTTCACTACCGGCCGGCGGGAGATTGTGGAGCTGCTCCGGCAGCGGTCCCGCCCCTACCTGTTTTCCAACTCGGTGGCACCCCCGGTGGTGGCGGCTTCGCTCAAGGCTCTGGAACTGATCGAAAGCCGGCCCGAGTTGCGGCGGCGACTGCACGACAATACCCGGTACTTCCGCGGGGAAATGACCGCCCGGGGGTTCCGCATCCAGGACGGGATCCATCCGATCGTCCCCATCATGATCGGCGACGAACAGCTTACCGTGAAAATGGCCCGACTCCTCAACGAACGGGGAGTCTTCGTGGTGGGTTTCAGCTACCCGGTGGTGCCGCGGGGACAGGCCAGAATTCGCGTCCAGCTTTCAGCCTCCCACACGCGGGAGCAGTTGGACCGGGCCATCGAAGCTTTCGTGGAGGCCGGGCGGCTGAGCGGATTGATTCCGGGGTAACCATGGACCGGCACCCGCGGCCGCGGTTTCGACGGCGAGAGTGCCTGATTTGAGCATGGATTGCAGCATGACCCGATGTTACGGACTCCTGCCGCTGCTGGTGCTTTGGACGGGCGTGCCCCTCGAAGGGGCAACCTGGCGCCTGTACTATCTGGGGGGTCAGTCCAACATGGACGGCTACGGGAAGACGGAGGAGCTGCCCGCCGATCTGCTGGCGCCCCAGGATGACGTATGGATCTTCCATGGAAATCCCGCTCCGGACGGAGATCTGAGAGGCGGACTGGGCCTTTGGTCCCGCCTGCAGCCCGGACACGGCCGGGGATTTGCTTCCGACGGACGGGTGAACCGTTACTCGGATGCGTTCGGGGTCGAGCTTTCCCTGGCCCGAAAGCTCCGGCAGCTCTATCCGGGTGAGAAGATCGCCCTCATCAAGTACTCACGCGGGGGAACCTCCATCGACCCCGCGGCGGCCGGCAATTTCGGCTGTTGGGACCCGGACTTCGAAGGCGGCGAAGGAGCGGGACGGGGGATCAACCAGTGGGACCATTTTCTGACCACTGTCCGCACGGCGTTGGCGGTCCGCGACCTCGACGGGGACGGAACGGAGGATCTGCTGATTCCGGCGGGGATCGTCTGGATGCAGGGCGAGAGCGACGCCGCCTGGGGGGCGGAGATCGCGGGCCGCTACCAGAGCCACTTGCGGCGGCTGATGGACCTGGTGCGGGCGGCGTTTCGGGTCGACGACCTGCCGGTGGTGGTGGGCCTGATTTCCGATTCCGGCCAGGACGGCGACGGCAGGGTGTGGGACCACGGATTCATCGTCCGCGCCGCGCAACAGGCCTATGCCGCCGGCGATCCCCGGGCGGTCCTGGTGACCTCCACCGACGGGTACTTTTACTCGGACAAGTGGCATTACGACAGCTTCGGCTACCTCGATCTGGGGGAACGGTTCGCGGAGGCGCTCAAGCTGCTGGACACTCGGTAGCCCACAGCTCCCAGCCGGACGACCCGGGAGGGGTCCGGACACCGTTCCAGAAGCTGGGCGGCGGTCAGTCCGGTGAGCGGGTCTACCACCAGCGGGGCGATTTCGACCAGCGGTACCAGGGCGAACCTCCGGTTCGGCAAGCCAGGATGAGGCAGCCGGAGCCGGGGTGTCTCCATCACCAGGTCCCCATAGAGCAGGACGTCGAGATCGATGCAGCGGGGGCCTTTGGGCACTGAGCGCCGCCGCCCCAGCATCCGTTCGATCGCCTGGCAACGGTGCAGCAGCTGAAGCGGCGTCAGGCTGGTCCGGACTTCGCAAACCAGGTTCAGGAAATCCCCCTGGTCACACAAGTCCACTGGCTCCGTCTCGTAGACCGAGGAGCAGGGGGAGGGTGCCAGGCCGGCGTCGGCCAGCAGTCCCAGCGCGGACTCCAGGAAACCCCGCCGATCGCCCAGGTTGCTGCCCAGCGAGAGAAAGACCCTGGCTCGCGGTCCCGGCTCAGAAGACAGCATCCGGCCTCCGGATGTTGCCGAAACTGCCGATGCCCTTCAGGAAAAACGAGAATCGCAACTGGTTCTCCTGGCGGTTGCTGAGATTGAAACCCCCGACTTCGAGGGAGACGCCGCAACAGTCCCAATAGTAGTTCACCCTGACGAGGTGGTTGAGAAAGCGGTCAGACTGCCCGTCGTAGCTGAAGACGGCCAGTCCGGACAGACCCCGGTTCTGATCGCCGACGACCACCCGCCCTTGAAGCTGGCGGGTCTTCCGGAGGGTGTCGGCCAGTTCTTCCGCGGCGAAATAGGTGGCGGCCATCGTGAAAAGCTGTCGCTGCCAGCTACCGGTGAGGGAAAAGCTCCGGAAGTCGCCGCCGGTCGTATCGAAATCTCCTCGGACGTCCAGGCTGGTGCCGGGGCTTGGGCTCAGCCGGAGGACCGAAGTGACCGGGGACAGGTCCCGGGGCCCCAGGGCAAAGGGGATTCCGCTCAGGGTGTTGAGAGGGAAGAAGTGGTTGGCGGTGCCAGCCCGGATGGCACCTCCGAAGGTGGGGTCGAAGAAGTACTTCTGAGATACCTTCCAGGTGAGCCACTCCCGGGATGGCCGTCCCTTCCCCGACCTGACGTAGAGCCGGTTGACGATGGCGTACTCCAGCTCATCGGTTTCGGCGATGGCGTCCAATGCGTCGAACCGGATGATGCGGTGGAAATCATCGATTCCCGCCACTCGGCGGTAACGGAGGATCGGCTCCAGAAGGTGTTTCCAGCGGCGCCCGCGGCTGTCCTCCCAAATCCGGGAAAGTCCCCAGCCCTCGAGGCTCACCCCCAGGTCCAGATATTGGCGGTAGAGACTGTCCCCCGAGACCGTGGCAGCCGTGGCTGTCTCCTCGATGCTGTCGCTGTAGAACGTCTGGCGGAATCCCAGCGAGGGCGTCACCTTCAGGCCCTGGAAGAGGGGAAGCGAGAAATAGGCCCTGGGATAGAAATCGATGCGCTGGCTGACCTTGGGGGTTTCGATCCGCAGGTCGGAGCGGTTCATGCCACCCACGGAACTGTCCAGGTCGACATGGATCCGGGTTCCCGGAATCCGCTGGCCCATCAGTCGGAACTGAAGGGAAGGGGTGGCCTGGGTCACCGTACTGCGTCCGGGAAACAGAGTCTCCTCGCGGGCCAGCAGAACGTTGAGTGAACGGGACCGCGTATTGTTGGTCAGGAAGAACCTGGACTCCTCGGTGGGTCGGGTGGCGGTGAAGAAGCTGTCCGAAAAGGTTTGCCGGAAGCGGAAGTTGGAGACCAGGCTGAAATCCGCAGCGGCGCGGAAGCCGTTGCCGAAACGGGTCATTCCCACGCCCTCCAGGCTGGCGCCACCCTGGTTGAGTCGGTCGTCCACCAGCTCTCCGGTGAGATCCAGAGAGGTGGTCTGGTTGGGCCGCATGCGGAGATTGAAGGAACTGCCCAGGCCCCGGCGGGAGTAGTAGTCCTGCTGCAGCATGAGGTCGGCGGAGCGGCCCAAAACCAGATAGTAGCGGTTGGTCAGACGACGGCCCTTGTTGTTGGAGGTGCCCGTCGACGGCAGCAGGAAGCCGCTGGATCGTTCCCGCTTTTCACTGGGAAACACAAGGTAGGGGAAGTAGAAGACCGGCACCTGCTTGACCCGGAAAACCGTATTTCTGAGGCGGGCGGTGGACTCCGTGTCGATGGTGGCACGGCTGATGCGGAAACTCCACTTGGGCAGCGCATCCTGACAGGCGGTCAGATAGCCGTCCTCAGCCAGGTAGGTGGTGGGACCGGTCTTGGTCAGGGTGCGGACGCGGACGAAGATCTCTTCGTCGGTAAACCCGTGGGCGTCGTGGATCACGCCGGTATGGTCATCGACATTCAGCTCGGCCCGCGATCCCCGCAACCAGCTGCGGCCCCGCACCAGTTCAAGGTTGCCCTCCACCACGATCCGCCGCTCCCCGGGCCGGTAGCGGACCAGATCAGCGGTCAGCCGATACTCTCCATATTCGGCCAGAACTGCACCTCTGGCGATGAGCTCCTCCCCGCTGGTCTCGATCGTATCAGCAGTAACCCGGATGAGCTGGTCTCCGCGGGGGATTTCCACCTGCGGTCGGTCCTGCACGCCAGCTGCCGCGGCTTGGACCCAGACTGCCACCAGGGCGGCTACCAGCGGGCCGAGGGCGCGTCCACGGTGGTGCCGCGACATTGCTGACTGTGGGCACCGCCGGTTTGGAGACATGGAGACTAAGATATCAATCAGGCCGGCCGGCCGCAGCGCAACCTTCACGGTGAGCGGCGAAACCCGCATCAGGGCTGGGATTCTGGCATTTTGGCGCCAGTAATGCTAGGTTATTCCGATGCCAGATTCCCCGGAAACTCCGCGGCCCGAGAAATGGCCGTCGTACACCATGGTCGAAGACCGCATGAAGCGGATCTACTTCCAGTTCTACAAGGAGACATACAAGACCTCCCAGATCGACCGTAAGCACAAGGAACTGATAGCCATCGCGGCCTCCCTCGGTTTCAAATGCTTTGGCTGCCTCAAAGGACACATCGAGAAGGCGTTGCAGTACGGCGCGACTCCCCAGGAGATCAGCGAAGCGATCTGCATCACGATGGGTGTGGCTGCAGCATCGGTGGTGGATCAGACTGATATTGTTGCGGAGGCGCTCCAGCTCAAGTTGTTCGAATAGTCCTCCGGTCCGAGGGGACGGACCGGAGGAGGGAAGGAAGGCGAATCCCGGAGGAGCGGGGGAGGTCCAACCCCTCCGGGGTTCGTGGGAGACCGCTCGGGTCTGGCTATTCAGATGCAAAACTCTGCGGAAGGTTCAACACCCGGTCCGGTACCGGACCCGGTCAGCGGCGGTGCGGTGGGGGAGGCAGAATTCCTCCACTATCTGCAGATGTTTGTGTTTTTCCACCTCGGGGCCGACGCGAATTTGAGCTGGAGCCGCCGGGAAGACGGGATCGAGGTGGCCATCGAACACTCCCGCATCCGGCCGTGCCGTTTCTTCCTCCCCGCCCGGCAGCTCCAGGCGATGCGGGAAGACTCCCAGAAAGAGGAGTTCCTGCTGGACCTACTGACGCGGGCGCGCAGGTAGGCCACGGAGGCAGCCCGACCATGGAATGGACACCCGAAGACCTGCAACAACTGCATCGGGCCCGGCAGCTTCTGGAATCGAAGGGTCTGGCGGTGCGGTTGACGGAGGCGGTGGGGGTTCCGGTGGAGCGGGGTCTGCGGATGTTGCCCCGGGGCTGGCGCCGTGTGCTTCAGGCGGCCGTCAACCGGGCGCTGCAGACGGCACTGCGGGCGGCGGCGCTGTCCCTCGGAGAGGTGACGCCGAAGCCGTCACGGGAGGGCCTCCACAAACTGGCGGTGATGGCGACCGGAGCGGGCGGAGGCGCTTTCGGCTTGGCCGGGCTGGCGGTGGAGCTGCCGGTGTCCACCATGATCATGCTGCGTTCCATCGCCGACATCGCCCGCAGCGAGGGAGAGGACCTTTCGTTGCTGGAGAACCGCCTGGAGTGCCTGAAAGTGTTTGCCCTGGGGGGACCGGGCTCCAGCGACGATGCCGCCGAGACAGGGTACTTTGCGGTCCGGTCGGCTTTGGCGGGGACGGTGCGGGACGCTGCACAGTTCATCAGCCGCCAGGGCCTGACGGAGAAGGGGGCACCGGTGCTGGTCAGGCTGATTGCGGCGATCAGCAGCCGTTTTGGCGTGGTGGTCTCCGAGAAGGCGGCGGCGATGGCGGTTCCGGCTTTGGGCGCCGCCGGCGGTGCGCTGGTCAACACCCTGTTCATCAGCCACTTCCAGGATGTGGCTCGGGGACACTTCACGATCCGGCGGCTGGAGCGGCGCTACGGCCGCGAGGCCGTGGAGCGGGCCTACCGTGGCCTGCCCCCCGTTTCCGGGGCGGACGACGCCTCCGGCCGGAGCTGAGGGACGGCTCGCGGGAAGTTGGCGCCGTGCCCTACTTGCCAACAGAATCAAGTATTACTTGTCTGCAAAGGTGATCGGGGGTTAAATTGAGGAGTGCAGATCTGACAGCGAGCCAGACTCGGGGGAGTCGACCGGCTGGTTCTGCGAAAGTGGATCTGGTCTTCCGCACCGCCGGTAGCCTCCTCCGCCTCAGCTCGAAAGGAGGTACTCATGGGCGGGCTCAAAAACAAACTTCACCAGAAGATCCTCGAGGGGCGGGAGCGCGTCACGCACCTGGTCAAGGAGTATGGCGACGTCAAGATCAGTGAGGTGACGGTCGCCCAGGCCATTGGGGGGATGCGGGGTGTCAAGTGCCTCGTGACCGACATCTCCTACCTGGATCCGGAGGAGGGAATCCGTTTCCGGGGCTTCACGATTCCCGAGACCCTGCAGCGCCTGCCTAAGGTTCCCGGACGCGAGATGCCCTACGTGGAAGGCCACCTTTATCTCCTGCTGACCGGAGAGATCCCCACCAAGGAGGAGACGCTCGAAGTCGTGGAGGAATTCCGGCGCCGCCAGGGGGTCCCGCAGTACGTCTTCGACATTCTCCGGGCCATGCCTCGCGACAGCCATCCGATGACCATGTTCGCGGTGGCCATCGAGTCGATGCAACGGGAGTCGCTGTTCGTCAAGGCTTACCAGAAGGGACTTCACAAGAACGACTACTGGGACACCACCTACGAGGATGGACTCAACCTGCTGGCCCGGTTGCCGCGCATCGCCGCCTACATCTACCGGATGAAGTACCGCTCGGACATCATCATCGAGCCCAATCCGTCACTGGATATGGGGGGCAATTTTGCCCACATGATGGGAATCCCGGAACCCTACGACGACGTTTCACGCCTTTACTTCATCCTGCACAGCGATCACGAAAGCGGCAACGTGAGCGCCCACACGGGACATCTGGTGGCCAGTGCCCTGTCCGACATGTATTACGCCATCTCCAGCATGATCAACGGGTTGGCTGGCCCGTTGCATGGCTTGGCCTGCCAGGAGGTCCTGCGCTGGATCCAGGCTCTGATGGAGAAAATGGGCGGCAGGCTGCCTTCCGATGAGGAAATGCGGCAGTACGTGTGGGACACCCTGAACTCGGGCCAGGTGGTGCCGGGGTTCGGGCACGCGGTTCTGCGCAAGACCGATCCCCGCTACATGGCGCAGCGGGAGTTCTGTCTGCGGCACCTGCCCGATGATGAGATCTTCAAGTTCGTGGATCTGCTGTTCCGGGTGGTCCCGCCGGTGCTGAAGGAGCACGGCAAGGCGAAGAACCCCTGGCCGAACGTGGACGCCCAGTCGGGTGTCATCCAGTGGCACTATGGAGTGCGGGAATACGACTTCTATACCGTCCTGTTCGGAATCGGACGTTCGCTGGGGGTTGTGAGCAACATCATCTGGGACCATGCCTTAGGCTTCCCCATTGAGCGGCCCAAGTCGGTGACCACGCACATGCTGGAGGAGATTGCACGCCAACAGAAGGCGATGAGGGAGACGGTGGGGGCGACGTCCTGAAACGGCCGCCTGCAACCGGATCCGGCGGGACGGCTCACCGGCCGGAATAAGGGCCGGTGCAGCCGTTCCGCCGTACTCGAAGCGAACTTCCCGAGGACAACCCCGGGATCGAGAACCGTGGGATCAGCCCCGCCGTTCAGACCGGAGCAACTGGTTGAGTTCTTCCCGGTCCGCCTTGGAGAGCTTTTCGTCGCTGAGGAGAGCCTGAACCAGAGCACTGGGGGATCCCCCGAATGCCTTCTGGAGCAGTGAGCGCAAAGCGGTTTTCTGGGCCTCCGCCCGGGTTACCGTTGCCTTGTAGAGGCGCGTGTTGGCCCGCATTCTCGACGTCAAGGCACCTTTCTGACTGAGGCGCAGCAGGATCGTCTGAACCGTTTGGTAAGCCCAGCCTGTCTTGGGTTCGACGGTCTCGAGAACGTCACGAACGCTGCTCTCCACCGGACGATCCCAGATTGCATTCATCACAATCCACTCGGCATCAGATAGTCGCATCACCCAACCCCTTTCCCCTTTGAACAGATTGACTGAGCTGTCAGCCGGATCCCGGGATCCGTTCGGCACGCCCGCTGTGCCTTTGGAACCCCGAAGCGTGACCGTCCCCGAAGCTCGAGACTCGGCGCCACTCCGAAACCGGCTCAATGACTCCCGAATTCTGGCGCATTTTCCATGCAAGTTCAATATAGGCAAAATGGTTTTCACCACAATGGGAGGTATTTGGAATTTGCAGCATCCCTGCTGCACCCACAGCGCGATCTGAAGGTGGGTGAGGAGCTTCAGTCGCGCAGGTGACCGGATCCGTAGACCACGTATTTCCTGGTCGTCAGATCAGTTACGCCCATAGGTCCGTAGGCGTGCAGTTTGTCGGTGCTGATACCGATTTCAGCCCCCAGTCCGTAGACGCCTCCGTCGGCCAGCCGCGTGCTGGCGTTGACCATCACGGAGGAGGAATCGACCGCCGTGACGAATCGCCGTGCCGCTTCCAGGGAAGTGGTGACGATCGCTTCGGTGTGGTTGGAACCGTAGGTTTCGATATGTTCGACAGCCGCATCCAGACCGTCCACCACCCGAACGTTGCAGGTCAGTCCCAGGTACTCGGTCCGGTAGTCTTCGGGGGTCGCCTCCCGGGAGTCCGGAATCCACTGTCGGGTCCGGGGACAGGCGCGGATCTCCACACCGAGGCGGCGGAATTCCTCCGCCAGCCTGGGCAGGAAGGCGGGCGCTGCCGCGGCATCCACCAGCAGCGTCTCCATGGCATTGCAGGTAGCGGGACGCTGAGCCTTGGCATTGACAGCGATCTTGAGCGCCATCTCCAGATCCGCGGCTTCGTGGACATAGACATGGCAGACGCCTTCGAAGTGCTTGATCACCGGCACCCGGGCCTCCTCCACCACCCGCTGGATCAATCCTTTCCCGCCCCGGGGAATCACCAGATCCACCATTCCCACTTGGGACACCAATCGCCCGACAATCCCCCGGTCCGGGTGCTCGACCACCTGCACCAGGTCCGGGTTCAGTCCGCTCTGATACAGTCCGGCATGCAGGCAGCCGGCGATGGCCTGGTTGGATTGGATGGCTTCCGAGCCGCCCCGCAGGATGACGGCGTTGCCCGCCTTGAAGCAGAGGGCAGCCGCGTCGGCGGTAACGTTGGGCCGCGACTCGTAGATCATGACAATCACCCCCAGGGGAATCCGCACCTGCGCCACCTCGAATCCGCCGGGGCGTCGCCACTGGCCCGTCACCTCTCCCACCGGATCGGGCAGGGCTGCAATCTCCTCCAGCGCGCGGGCCATCTGCTCCACTCTCTCCAGGGTCAGCGTCAGACGGTCCAGCAACGCGGGACTGAGCTCCCGCGCCGCCTCGAGGTCCCGGCGGTTGGCGGCCAGCACCTTCGGGGTGCTTTCGCGCAGGGCTGCAGCCATCTTCCGCAGCGCGTCCGACTTGAGTCCAGGATCGCAGCCCGCGAGGGTCCGTGCCGCCCGCCGCGCCCTCTGACACAACTCCGAGACATAGGCGGAAATGGCGGTCTCGTCCATAACGCTGATCGACTCCCTCCCCAACGTTAAAGCCTATGACGTTTTTAAATCCTTAGAAGCCCTGAACGGTCCCCCGCCGACGGCCCGGGAACCGACGGACCTCAATCCTGGTGTGCGAGGACCACCATGTCATCCCGGTGGATGACTTCATAACTGTCGCGGGCTCCAAGGATCGATGCGATTTCATGGGTTCTCCGCCCGCGGATCGCCTGCAGATCTTCCGCGCTGTAACGTGTCAGGCCGAGAGCGAACTCGCGGTGGCCGGAATCGGCAAAGACTCGAACCAGGTCGCCTCGCCGAAACCGCCCTTCCACTCGGGACACACCGGAGGGGAGGAGGCTCTTCCCGCCTGCCCGCAAAGCGGATTCAGCTCCTGCATCCACGAAGATGCGTCCTTCGCCGGGACGTTTGCCCAAAGCCAGCCAGCGCTTGCGGGCGGACATCCGCCGCGGGCACGGCTCGCACCAGGTTCCAACCTCCGCCCCGGACAGGACCTGCCCCAGGATGCCGGGTTCGCGGCCGGGTCCGATGAAGGTGAGGATTCCGGCCCGGGTGGCGAGGCGCGCCGCCTCCAGTTTGCTGCGCATCCCGCCCAGGCCGAACGCCCGCGCGGTACCCGCTCCGATATCCACTTCGGCCTGTCTGTCGTGGTGCAAGTACGCCAGGAGGCGGGCTCCCGGCAGATGTGGCGGACGGTCGAAGATACCCTGGACGTCGGTGAGGATGACCAGCAGATCCGCGTCCACCTTGCCGGCAATCTGGGCAGAGAGCTGGTCGTTGTCTCCGAACTTCAGCTCCTCGATGGCGACGGTGTCGTTCTCGTTGACGATGGGCAGAACTTTCCACTGCAGCAGGGTCTCGAAAGTATTGCGGACGTTGAGGTAGCGGGCACGGTGGTCCATGCTGTCCCGGGTCAGCAGGACCTGGGCGACGCGAATCCCGTGACGTCCAAAGACCAGTTTGTAGTGGTGCATCAGCCGTGACTGCCCGACGGCGGCCAATGCCTGCCGGATGCTGGTTTCCGATGGGGGGCTCTGGAAACCCAGCTCCCAGGCTCCGGCACCGACGGCTCCGGAGGAGACCAGGATGACGTCCCGGCCCTGACGGCGGATCTCGTCGATCTGGCCGGCAAGACTCTCCATCAGGGCGAGATTCAGTCCTTCGTCGGGCCCTCGCAGCAGGTTGGTTCCCACCTTGACGACGAGCCGCCGGATCGAGGCCAGGCGTTCGCGGACAAAAGACTCCATCATCGACAGGCCCAACACTATACATCGGTCCGACCGGGATGAGGTGGTATGCTGGGGCGCGTGTCGCCGATACCCCGCCGGATTCGCCGCACCCCCACCGCGGTGGCCGTGGAGTGGTCCGATTCTCACCGTTCCGAATACCCCTTCGGCTATCTGCGCAGGAACTGTCCGTGTGCAGAGTGCCGACAGTCCCCTCCCAGGGTGGTGGAGGCGGACGACCCCTTGCGGCTGTTCGACGACGTCCCCATCGGCCTGGAAGGGATCTCGCTGGTGGGACATTACGCGGTGCAGTTTGAGTGGAACGACGGACACCGGCACGGGATCTATGCGTTCAGCTATTTGCGGACGCTGTGCCAGTGTCCGGAGTGCAGCGGCTGACGCCGGGGGTTCCTGGGGCGCGGGCTGCAGGGTGGCGCGAGGATGCCCTGTGCCTCGGTTTTCGGGCAGTGGTAGAATGTTGCGTCTGTTTCCGTCGGCTCCACAAGGAGAAGTGCATGTCGGGACATTCGAAGTGGCATTCGATCAAACACAAGAAGGCGGCGGCGGATGCGAAACGGGGCAAGATTTTCACCCGCCTGATCAAGGAGATCAGTGTCGCCGCGCGCCTTGGGGGCGGTGATCCGGAATCCAACCCGCGGCTGCGGGGCGCGGTCCAGGCCGCCAAGGATGCCAACATGCCCATGGAAAACATCCGGCGGGCGATCCTCAAGGGCACCGGGGAACTGCCCGGACAGAACTACGAGGAGACCACCTATGAGGGATATGGCCCCGGCGGCGTCGCCGTCTTTATCGAGGCGATGACGGATAACAAGAATCGCACGGTGGCGGAAATCCGTCATCTGTTCACGAAATACGGGGGCAACCTGGGCGAGTCCGGCAGTGTCCAGTGGATGTTTGGGAAGAAGGGTTACCTGTCCATCTCGAAACAGGCGGTCTCCGAGGAGAAGCTGCTGGAGATCGTTCTGGAGGCGGGCGCGGAGGATCTCCAGTCGGATGGCGACTGGTACTCGGTATACACGCCGGTGGAGAGCTTCGAAGCCGTCAAACAGGCTGTGGAAGCCGCCGGAATCCCCATCGAAGAAAGCTCGCTGACGATGATCCCCCAGACGGAAGTGCACATCGAAGGCAAGACCGCCAGCCAGATGATGAGCCTGATGGAGGCGTTGGAAGACCACGACGACGTCCAACACGTCTACGCGAACTTCGATATCGACCAGGCTGAACTGGAGAGCCTGGCCTCCTGAGGGTTTGCTGTCGGCCCCCTGGGCTACACTGCGGCGCGTGAAGGTGATGGGGGTCGATCCCGGCAGCCGGGTCACGGGCTGGGGAGTGGTCAGCGGCGACGGTTCACGGCTCCGCTGTGATGCCTTTGGGGCCATCCGCCCCCCGACGGCAGGCTCTTCCGAGGCGATGCCTTCGCGACTGAGTTTCGTTTACCGCGAGCTGCGCAGGATCCTCCACGAGCATCAGCCGGAAGTCGTGGCCGTGGAAAGTGTCTTTCACGCCGCCAACTCCCGAAGCGCCCTGGTCCTCGGGCATGTCCGGGGAGTCGTGCTGCTGGCCGCCGCTGAGTTGGGACTGCCGGTCCAGGAGTGTTCCCCCCTGGAGGTCAAGAAGGCAGTCGCCGGTTACGGCCGGGCCGACAAGCAGCAGGTCCAGAGGATGGTGCGGACGCTGCTGAACCTGACGGATCCTCCCGAGCCCTACGATGCCGCCGATGCCTTGGCTGTCGCCCTGTGCCGGATCTTCACGGAAGGCCGTTCCGCGCGGCGCCGCGGACGCTGGCGGGAAAGCGACCTGAAGGGCCTGCGGGTCAGCGGCTCCTGAGCGTGGGACCCGGTGACTCGTCCCCTACCACCGCGCATAATGGGACACCATGTGGGGGAACCGACTTTTCGTGCCGTGCGTGGGGGTGTTGTGGTGGATGGGAGCATGCGCTTCCGAGCCGGCGGTTTCCAGCAGGCCGGCGGCGGAGATTGCACCTGCGGACACGTCTGCTGCGGCCGCAGGTAAACCTTTTGCCGTGCTGGAAACCGATCACGGCAACATCACCATCGAGCTGTTGCCTGATCAGGCGCCCCGCACCGTCGCCCGATTCATTGAACTGGCGGAGCTGGGCGTCTACGACCGGACCCTGTTCCACCGCGTTCTGAAGGACCGGATGATCCAGGGCGGCGACCCTTTGTCCCGCGATCGCGATCCCTACAACGACGGGCAGGGGACCGCCGGAGACTACCTGCCCCAGGAGTTCAGCGAACTTCCTTTCGAGCGGGGCACTGTCGCTTTCGGCCGGGAGGCCGGCAGCGACAACGGAGGAAGCTGCCAGTTCTTCATTGTTCTGCGCCGCACACCGGAGTGGGATGGCCAGTACAACGCCTTCGGCCGGGTGGTGGAGGGCATCGAGGTGGCCGACGCCATATCCCGTGTCCCCCTCACCAGCGACCCCCATCCGCTGGTGAAGAATCGTCCGGCGGGCAGTCAGTTCCTGAACCGCGTGCGGATCGAATACCGGTGAAGGGCAGGGCCCGGAGCGGGAAGGCAGCAGGTCGAACCCCTGAACCTTTGAACCTTTGAACCCTTGAACCCTTGAACCCTTGAACCCTTAAACCCTCACTCCCCCGGTGTCTCTGCAGATCCGCTCCCAGGCGGGAGAGCCGTCTCCAGCCGGCCCACCCGGACCTTCCCCGCCCGCAGCAGGGTGTCCCTGAACTGATAGGGCTTCAGGATAACCTCCACGACCTTGCCGTCCTCCTCGGGATCGCTGACCGGAACCAGTCCGACCGCCTCGGCAAGTGCAGGGTCGAAAACTTCCCCCTCGAGGCGTGGACTGCAGAGGCCGGCCGCCTGCAGCTTCTGGTGGAGCAGGTTGAGCGTCAGCTCCACTCCGGCCTGCAGACTGCTTGCGTCGGCATTCTCCTGGGCCGACCTGAGAGCTCTTTCCAGGTTGTCTGCCACTTCCAGCAGACCTTCGAGGACCGCCGCCATCTCCTGCCGGAGCTGCTGTTCGAGCCGGCGGGAAAGGCGTTCCCGAAACGCGCTGTTCTCCGCATCGAGCTGCCGTACTTTCTCCTGAAGTTTCTGCTCGGCAGCCTGGGTGCGAGCCTTCAATTCTTCAATGTAGGACGGATACTTCGGCTCTGGGATCGGCGCTTTCTCCAGGAGTGTTTCATCCTGAACCCAGAATCGCCGATCCGACACTTGGAAAGAAGATCCTGAGTTTCTATCGTTCGCACTCATCGCACATCGTTGACCGCTCGACTCGCCGAGCGGGAAACAGTAGATATGAAGGGACGACAGGGCAAGGCCCGCGCAGCCTGTCATGCTACGGGGCCCAACCGTTCCCAGCTTGAAAGAATGGACTTCCGGCTATGTGAGGGTGTAGGCGGTCTGGCGCCCCACCCCGATGCGTTTGACGCTGCCGTCGGATAGCAGTTCGTTGATCCGTAGATTCCAGGTAGCCGGGCTGATGCCGGTTTTGTCGAGAATATCTGATTTTTTCATGGGCTTTTCGGCAGCGGACAGTGCCGAAACGATGCGCCGTCTTGCTTCCGCTGCCGACATCCGGCCTCCGGTGGCCTGAGGGCGGCCGCCGTCGAACTTGAGGACGAGGCTGCGGGCACCGCGCGCCGAGCGGGCCTTGAGAGAAATGCCTTCCCTTTCCGCCACATACAGGAGCGCCCGGCGAACCTTGCGAGGATTCTCACCCGGATCGAGATCGTAGAAAACATTGTTGCCTGGAGCGGCAGACGCCGCCTCCTCCAGAACGCCGCGGTAATACGTGTATTGTTCTTCAGTGACCGGCGGCTTCACCTTGGGTTCGAGTCTCAGTTTCCCCATTCTCCTCCATCCTTTCGTACGATGATGCATCAGTGTGCAACGAGCACCATAACAAATCCTATTGCGGATCGGCCCTCGGAATCAACATCCGAAATGGTCTTTCTTCGTCTATTCTCGAAAACTCGGCAATCACTTCAATGGCATTGGGAACAGGGATTGTAGCCGGGGGTGTGGCACATGCGACAGTTCGGGGAACTGGTTTGAGCTACTACCTGGGCGTGATCGTCAAAAAAGGTGGGAACACGGTGATCCAATGGCAGAAGGTCTCGGGTATCGGGGTGGCATGTGCCGCAGGCGCGCATGGCATCCCGCTCCGATTGATGGCAGGTCAGGCAATCGGACATTTTGGGATACTGGCCCGGCCCGGTGACCATCGTCTGCCGGATTCCCCGATGGCAGGACTCGCAAACCGTACCCCCGGCTTCCACCGGCGGTGACGCCGCCGACAATGCAGTAACCAACTGGGATCCCAGCGCCAGATGACCCTGGTGACTGAAGCGCAGGTTGGCCGACCGGTTGGCCCGGCGAACCACCGCTTCGGGATTCGCGTGGCAGGTCGCACATCCCTGGGCCGAGTCCACATCGTGACACCGGCCACAGCTCTCCATTGAGGGGAAGTTCAGGTCCTCCGCCGCCGCGCTGGTGGGCAGGGTTTCGTGGCAATCCAGACACTCCATACCCACCTCCTCCAGGTGGAGCGGATGGGAGAAATGGAGGTCCTCCCGTTCCGGTCCCCCCTGCGGGGCGGAGGGGTCCTGGACCGGCGGCCACGCTCCGGGCCAGAGCAGAGGAAAGACCAAAGGAAAGAGGCGGAACAGGGTCACCTGCCTACCCACGTTTTCCGCTGTAGCGGATCCGCCAGATCAGATTGCCCCCATCATCCGAGACCAGCAGCGAGCCGTCGGGAAGCTGCAGGATTCCCACCGGCCGGCCCCACACCTCCCGGCTGGACGGGTCGGTCATCCAGCCCGTGAGGAAATCTTCGGGACCCGCCATGGGCTTTCCGTCCCGGAACGGCACAAAGGTGACCTTGTAGCCTGTACGCTCGCTGCGGTTCCACGAACCGTGGTAGGCCAGAAACGCTCCTCCCCGGTATTTCTCCGGGAACTGGGTGCCGGTGTAGAACTCGATATCCAGTACCGCCGAGTGCGAAGGAATCAGCACGTCAGGGTAGCGGGTTCTCGCCACCAGGTCGGGACGCTCGCCGCGCCGGCGGGGATCCTCGTGCGGCCCGATGTAGGCATAGGGCCAGCCGAAAAACTCCCCCTCTCGAACCTCGGTGAAATAGTCGGGTACCAGGTCGTCACCCAAGGCATCCCTTTCTTGGACGGCTGCCCATAACCGATCGGTCCCGGGATAGAAGTCCATGCCGATGACGTTGCGGAGACCCTCGGCGAAGAGGCGGTGATGCTTGCCGTCAGGGCTGTAAACGTTGATGGCGGCGCGGCGGGGATCCTCGCCGGCGTCCACGTTCGAGGCGGAACCAATGGCCACGAACATGTGCTCGCCGCTGGGATCAAACACGATCGTACGGGTCCAGTGACCCGGGCGGAATTCCGGCCAGGAAACCACCACCTCCCCCGGACCCACCACTTTCATCGCGGCCGGGTCGTACTTCCAGCGCTTGATTTCGACGGTCCCGGCTACGTAGAGGTAGTCCTTCCAGAATGCAATGCCGTAGGGCCGGTACATCCCGTCCACCAGCAGGTGGCGGCTCTCTGCACGTCCATCGCCGTCGGTGTCACGCAGCACGTACACCGCACCTTCGTCGGCGGAGTCCGACAGGAGGACTTCCTTTCCCGGTCCCAGGAGCATGAAACGCGGACGCCGGAAGTCTTCCGCCCAGACCTCCACCTCGAACCCGGGTGGCACTTGGAGATGGGCGCCGTTCGGCCGGTCCACGACGCGCGGTCCATTGTTGACATGGGGTGTTGCGAAAGGCTCGGGGAGCGGCACGTCGTTGACCGGCCGCGTCTGGGCGATCGCCGGTACGGCGGAGACCAACACTGCGGAAACAAGCCAGGATGAAAAGCGATGTTTGTTCATTGTTGGGTGGGACGTCAACTGGAGGTGGCTGGTTTCAATTTCTGTGCAGTGCCGCACGCTTGTACCGGATGGGTGGCGGTCTTATAGCTCAGGGCATGGATTTGAATCGGATGACGGAAAAGGTTCGGGAGGCTTTGAGCCGGGCGCACAGCTTCGCTTTGGAGCGTGGACATACCCAGCTCGAGGCCGCCCATTTGCTGCATAGCCTGCTGGAACAGGAGCAGGGGTTGGCCGGTTCCCTGCTGAGCCGGGCAGGGATCGATCCCGCTGTCCTCAAGCACCGGCTGGCGGGTGTGCTGGACCGCAAGGCACGCATAGCCGGTCCCTCCGCGCAGCAGGTTTACTTGGCTCCGGAGCTGGAACGGCTGATGGCTGCCGCTGAGCGGGAAGCCCGTGACCTGAAGGATGAATTCGTTTCGGTTGAACACGTGCTGCTGGCGCTGGTGGGTGATCCGGGTGAAACCGGGCGGATGCTGCGCGAAGCCGGTCTGGATCGCGAACGGCTGATGTCGGCGCTGCGTGAGGTCCGGGGCAACCAGCGGGTCACCAGCGAGAATCCGGAGGCCACTTACGAGGCGCTGGCCAAGTACGGACGCGACCTCACCCGTGATGCCGCAGCCGGCAAGCTGGACCCGGTGATCGGGCGGGATGAAGAGATCCGCCGCGTGATCCAGGTGCTCTCCCGGCGTACCAAGAACAATCCCGTACTGATCGGCGACCCTGGCGTGGGCAAGACGGCCATCGTCGAAGGTCTGGCGCAGCGGATCGTCCGCGGAGACGTACCCGAGGGCCTGCGCAACCGTCGGGTCGTGGCACTGGATATGGGGGCGCTCATCGCGGGCGCCAAGTACCGCGGCGAGTTCGAGGAGCGGCTGAAGGCGGTGCTCAAGGAGATCCAGGCCGCCGAGGGCGAGATCATTCTGTTCATCGACGAGCTGCACACCGTGGTGGGCGCCGGCAAAGCTGAAGGCGCCATGGACGCGGGGAACCTGCTGAAGCCCATGCTGGCCCGGGGGGAGCTGCACTGCATTGGAGCCACGACCCTTGACGAGTACCGGAAGTTCGTGGAGAAGGACAAGGCGCTGGAACGCCGGTTCCAGACCATCATGGTGCAGCAGCCCGACGTCGAGGACACGATCTCGATCCTGCGCGGACTCAAGGAGCGGTACGAGGTCCATCACGGAGTCCGGATCAAGGACTCCGCCCTGGTGGCGGCCGCGGTCCTCTCCAACCGCTACATTTCGGACCGGTTTCTGCCCGACAAGGCGATTGATCTGGTGGATGAGGCGGCGGCCAAGCTGCGGACCGAGATCGACTCCATGCCCAGCGAAATCGACGAACTGGAACGTCGGGTCATGCAGCTCGAGATCGAGCGTCAAGCGCTGCGGAAGGAGAAAGACGAGGGCTCGCGGGAACGTCTCAAAAAGCTCGAGAAGGAACTGGCCGAGACGCGTTCACGGGCGGATGCTCTGAAGGCCCAGTGGCTGGAAGAGAAGAAGGCCGTCCTGGACCAGCGGGCGCTGCGGGAAGAAATCGAGCGCACCAAGCTGGAGATTGAACGGGCCGAACGGAGTTATGACCTGAACCGGGTGGCTGAACTGCGCTACGGCAAGCTGGCCGAGCTGGAGCGCCGCCTGCGGGACGAGGAGGCACGCTTCCTCGCCAAGGGCAAGTCCGTCTTGTTGAAAGAAGAAGTGGACGAAGGGGAGATCGCCGAAGTGGTTTCCAGGTGGACAGGGATCCCCGTCTCCCGGCTGCTGGAAGGCGAAATGGAGAAGCTGTTGCATCTGGAGGAGGCACTCCACCGGCGGGTCGTGGGACAGGACGAGGCGGTGACGGCCGTAGCCCAGGCTGTGCTGCGGGCACGGGCCGGTCTGAAGGATCCTAACCGCCCGGTGGGGAGCTTCGTGTTCCTCGGTCCCACCGGAGTGGGCAAGACCGAACTGGCGCGTGCGCTGGCCGAGTTCCTGTTCGACGACGAGCGGGCCCTGGTGCGGATCGACATGTCGGAGTATCAGGAAAAGCACACCGTGGCCCGGCTGATCGGTGCGCCCCCGGGCTACGTCGGCTATGAGGAAGGCGGCCAGCTGACGGAAGCCGTGCGGCGACGCCCCTACTGCGTCATCCTGTTCGATGAGATCGAAAAGGCGCATTTCGACGTGTTCAACACCATGCTCCAGATCCTGGACGACGGTCGCCTGACGGACGGGCAGGGCCGGACGGTGGATTTCAAGAACACCATCCTGATCATGACCTCCAACATCGGCAGCCGGCAGATCCTGGATTTCCAGGGCGCCTTTGGAGAAGTGGGCTACGAGCGGATGAAGCAAACCGTACTGGAGGAACTGCGACGTCACTTCCGGCCCGAGTTTCTCAACCGGGTGGATGAGGTCATCGTCTTCCATGCTCTGACCAGCGAACATCTGGAAGCCATCGTCCGGATCCAGCTGGAGCATCTGGAGCGCCGCCTGGCGGACCGCAAACTGCGGCTGGAAGTGACCGACGCCGCGGTCCGACACCTGGTGGCCGCAGGCTACGATCCGGTCTACGGGGCGCGTCCGTTGAAGCGGGCGATTCAGCGGGAGGTGGAGAACCGCCTGGCGCGGATGGTGATCGCCGGCGAGATCCGCGAGGGTCAAACCGTGCTGTTGGACCATCACCCGCCTGCCCAGGAACTGGAGATTTCCACCGGCGTGACGGTGATGTAAGTCTTCATTCCACCGGCTTGCCGGCCGCCCAAAGCACCGCCCGGCGCACCAGCTCCCGGTAACCGGGGTAGCGGTGCGCCTGGCGGTCATGTCCCAGCTGGATGTAGACCACCCGAGCCTCCCGCCACGGGCTGATCCAGACCACCGGGCCGTCCGCCGTCGGGTGGTCGGTGGCCATCAGGACCTGGACGTCGGGGGAGATCCACAAATTCTTGTAGGTCTCGTCCACCAACCGGAAGGGCCCCAGGTCACGGGTGATGGGGTGTTGTGCCACCGTCCGGACCTGCAGCTCCACGTCGTGGAGATAACTTGACCTGCCTTCTTCGGGTCCCTCCAGCACGTAACGGCCGCCGATCACCTCCCGTCCCCACCAATCCCAGTTCTGGTAGGAGGCGATGGCGTGGTGGATGGACACGATTCCCTTGCCGGAACGCGCGAACTTCTCCAGGTTGGCCCGGCCGGCTGGATCCAGGTCGGCGGACATGTCGTAGAGCACCAGCACGTCGTAGTGAGGACTGACGTCGCGGCTGAAGGCCTCACGGCTGGAAAGAGCATGGTCCCAGCGAAGCCACCCGCCTTCCAGGACGCTGTAGAACTCGGAGCCGTAGCCGTGTCCGCCGGTCACCAGCAGGCCCCGCGGGGTGCCGGGTGCGGGGCCTGCGGGGTTGAGCACCGGCGGCAAAGTGACGGTGCCGGTGGCAGCCCACTCCGTCCCACGCGCGAAAGTGGTCACAAAGCCGGGCTCCACCAAGGCGTTCAGGTCGTGGCCGAGGGTGGTATGGAAGACCCGCCCCCGCCCATACTCCACGGTCCAGAGTACGGGTTCGTCTTCACCGGTCCCGCCAGTCTCGACGGCGCTGAAAGCGGTGGCCAGGACCCGGGCCGACGGGTGCATCCGCAGGTCGTGGTACAGCTCATCGGTGGCGGTAAACGAGGGGGGCATTCCAGCCGCGATGGGGTGGTCCGGCTGGACGAAACGAACCGTAAAGCTGTGACGGCGGCCATGGGCGGTCTTTGGGTTGGTCTCCGACCAAACCCCACCGGCCAAGGCTTGGAATTCCTGCCAGGGAGCCTCCCGGACACCGGTGGGGACGTGCCCGTCTGCCAGCACGTCGAGGCCGCTGAAACCGTAGGACGCCCCGTGCACCACCACCAGGCCCTTCCCGTCCCCTACGAAACCGGTCAGGGCAGTTTCGGTCGACTCTCCCAGACGGGGACCCTGGTAATCAAGAATCACGACCTGATAGGGGGCGAGAGTTGCAGGAGTCAACCCCACCGGCTCCTCGACCACCCGGACATCGAAACGGCTGGTTCCCTCCAGCACTGCTCGCAGATGGGGTGTTGACCGGCGCCAGTCATGGTTGTTTCGGCCCGAGAGAATCAGTGCTGGGATCCGGTCCGACCGGAAGAACCGCAGCCGGTGGTCCTGTTCCTGCGGCGACGGTTGGACGGGTCGGCACCACAGTCCCCAGAGGCCCATGAGGATCAGCAGGGAGCGGCAAAGCGGGTGCAACGATTTCGAGTTCACGGGCCCATCAACAACACGATCCGGAAAGGAAATCAAGGGGAGAGACCTGGGGAAGGATGCTGAGCCGGATTTTGTGGTTCCCGCCACCGGAGCATGGACACACCGTTCTGATAAACTGGCAACGCTCGATGAGACGCTGGGGTCCGGCTCCTGTTCTGCTGTTTCCCTTCATCTTCATTCCCGTGTGGGCATCTGCCCCATTTCACCTCTCCCAGATCGCTGACCGTTTTCCGTCCGAGGGATTCGAACATCAGATCGAATTCTGGAAGCTGGTCTTTGCGAAGTACACGACGCGGGAGGTGGTAATCCATGACCTGGACGACCTCCGCCTGATCTACCACACGGAGGTTTTTGAACGGGGCATCGAGGGCGACCCCAAGGAGGCGAAGCGGCAGCGGGAGATCCTTCTGAAGCGGATCGAGACGGTGGGAGAATGGATCCGCTCGCTCAAGTACAAGGACGAGCACGACCTTGAACCGCACCAGAAGGCGGTCTATCGGATTCTGTCCGAGGCCGGTTACCCGATGCAGCCCGAGATGCTGGACCGCCTGAGCCGCAATCTCCGCTACCAGCGGGGTGTGCGGGACAAGTTCCGGGAAGGTCTGGTGCGCTCGGGAATGTATCTGCCCTGGATTGAACAGGTCTTCTCGGAACGAGGCCTGCCACTGGAGCTGGCATACCTGCCCCACGTCGAGTCCTCGTTCGACTACAACGCCTATTCCAAGTCCGGAGCGGCGGGCATCTGGCAGTTCACGCGGGGCACTGGTCGGCTGTACCTTCAGGTGGGGTCACATATCGACGAGCGGCTGGACCCCATCCGCGCCACCGAAGCCGCCGCCCGCGTTCTCGCCGAGAACTACCGGGACTTGGGCAACTGGCCCCTGGCAATCACTGCCTACAACCACGGCAGGAACGGCATGCTGCGGGCAAAGGCCGAACATGGCTCCGACCTGCGCACGATTATCAGGAATTACAGGGCGAAGCTCTTTGGTTTCGCCAGCCGCAACTTTTACGCCGAGTTTCTGGCGGCACTATTGATTGCGCGCAACCACCATGAGTATTTCGGACCGCTGGAACCGGACCAGCCGCTGGAGTTCGATACCGTCGACCTGGTGCGGGCGACGCCCACCGGCAGACTGACGCAGGTGCCTGGTGTCACCCAGGAGGACCTACTCCACCTTAACCCCCACCTGCGGCGTTTTGTGGCCGTAGGGGGCAAGCGGATTCCGGCAGGCATCGAGGTGCGGGTCCCCAAAGGCCGCGGCGAAGCCGTCCTGGCCGCGCTGCGGGGAAGTTCCCCATCCGCCCCGGTGCGTGCACAGGCGGCGCCGGGTACCCGCCATACCGTGCGGCCGGGCGAGTCGCTGGGGATGATTGCGTCCCGTCATGGGACCACAGTGTCCGAGCTGAGGCGGCTGAACCGTCTCTCCAATCCTGATCTGGTGCATCCCGGCCAGGAGCTGCTGGTCCGGGAAGAGAGCCCGCGGGCGGCTGCGCCGGCCCCGGACGGGCCCCCTGCCGGCGTTTCCTCGCCTGCGGCCGCGGCCGAGCGGCAGGAATCCGGGGGTGCGGCCGGGGCGGATCGCTATACCGTGCAGCGCGGCGACAGCCTGAGTTCCATCGCGCGCCGGTTTGGGACAACGGTGGAACACCTCCTGCGCCTCAATCAATTGGACGACCCCAACCGGATCAAGGTGGGGACGGTTTTGAGAATCGCGGGTGAGGCTGAAGCCGCCGGCAGAACCCAGCGCTATCGCGTGCAACCAGGGGACACCCTGGCTCGGATCGCCCAGCGGTTCGGCACCTCGGTGGAGGCGATTTCCACCGCCAACCGCCTTTCGAACCCGCACCAGATCCGCCGGGGACAGGAGCTGGTGATCCCGGTGGCTGAGTAGTCTGGGGAGGGCCCTTGGAGACCTGAAGGAGTTTCGGCCGGGATCATCATTGGGTCCCGCCTCCCATCTCGTCCAGCCCGTCGGTCGGGACTTCAGACCTGGTCTGCCGGATGCCGCCACGGCGCCCGGTAATCCCGTTTGAGCAAGGCCTCCGCTGCCGGATGGTTCCGGATTGACCCCGCAGCGGCATCCCACTCAACCCTGCCCCCCGTCCGATAGGCGATCATGGCGAGCTGAACGGTTGCCGTACTCTGGAAAGCGTCTTCCACCGTGCAGGTCGGCCGGCGTCGGTTGCGGACTGCGTCCAGGAAATCCGCCATATGACGCAGGATGAAGCTGCGATCCGGCGCGGCGTCATAACGCTCCCGCCGGCCGCCCTTCGCCGTCGGAATCACTTCCCAGTGATTGTCTGTGACAAAGACGGTTGCTTTCTCCCCGAAGAACACCATACCGTTGCTGGTCTCCGGGCTGAGTTCCGCGGCTCCCCACAGACGGTGACGCCACACTACCGGGCAGCGTTCGTATTCAAAGTGAACGGTGAGAGTATCGGGGGTGGTGATGGCATCGCCCAGCCGGTAGATCCCGCCGGCCGCCTGGATGAATCGCGGCATATCCAGCTTGAGCGTGGTCCGGACGGCATCGATCCAGTGAATCCCCCAGTCCACCAGGTGGCCGTTTCCGTACGCCGCCTCCAGCCGCCAGGCGAAATGGCCGATGCTGGGACGATAGGGCAGCAGCGGCGCCGGACCGCACCAGGCGTCCCAGTCCAGCGAGACGGGTGGGTCCTGGACGGTGCTGTCTCTGGGTTCCGCCGTGTAGTGGATCTGTGCGTCCACCTGCACGATGGTTCCGGCACCTCCCGACTCGATGAAATCAGCGGCCTGCCGGACGGCGTCGCTTTGTCTTCGCTGAAATCCGATCTGTACCACCCGACCTGCCCGGCGGGCGGCTTCGACCATCGCCTGACCCTCCCGGACGTCGTAGGACAGGGGTTTTTCGCAGTAGACGTCCAGGCCCCGGCCGACCGCTTCGATGAACTGCAGGGCGTGCCAGTGGGGGGGAGTGGCGATGATCACCGCGTCGAGCTCCGGCTCAGCCACGAGCTCCCGGAAGTCTTTGAAGGTTTTGGGTGGCTTGCCCTGAATCGCTGCCACTTCTGCGGCGGTCTGGGAGAGGTGCTCGCTGTCCACGTCGCACACCCCAAGCGCTTCGCACCCGCCGGCTTCCAGCGCGGCCTTCAGATCGATCCTTCCCCACCAGCCGCAGCCGATCAAACCGATCCTGATCGTCCGCCCCTGACCCCCCAGCCGAAGGGTCGTGGCGGCTGCCGCCGCTGTTCCCAGAAACGCTCTTCGGTTCAACTCCATGGTGCCCCCTTGGCTTTCCGCATCGGCGGGAATGACGCCGGCGGCCCGGCACGGCTCATGCCATGCCTTGATCGCGGTACCACTGAATCGTCTGCCGCATGCCGTCCGTAAGGGGAGTATAACGAATGCCCAGCTCCCGTTCAGCCCGGCTCCCATCCACCCTGAAGCCGTGGGACAGGTAACGCCAGGTTTCCACCGAAAGCATGGGAGGTTTTCCGGTCAGCGCCGACAGGACTTCCCCGGCTGAGGCCACCACTCGGGCCATCCAGGCCGGAATCATGCGGGGATACCTGATCTGGGCGAGCCGGCAGATTTCCCCCACCCACTCCTTCTCCGTGTAGGTGCCTTGGGCGAGGATGTACCGCCGGCCGATCTGACCCTGTTCGTACGCCTCGAGGTGACCGTCCGCCACGTCGTCCACGAACACGATGCTCAGGGTCATGGGAAACAGTGCCGGCAGGCGGCCGTTCAGCAGGTCCAGGATCATCCTTCCGCTCGGCTTCAGGTCCCCCGGGCCGTACACGGCAGCAGGGTTGACGATGACCAGCGGAAGCCCCCGATCCAGAAAGGTGCGGGCTGCTTCTTCCGCCCTGAACTTCGCCTCTTCGTAGGACGACAGAAAGTACCCGCGGTGTGGGGTATCTTCGTGCCCGGTTTCGCCCCTCCGCTCGCCGATGACGATCGCGCTGCTGGTGTAGACGACCCGCTGGACACCGGCGGTCAGGGCCGCTTCCATGACCGTGCGGGTGCCCTCGATCTCCGTCCGCATCAATGTGTCCCGATCGCGGATCCACAGTTCGTAGATTGCAGCCGCGTGGAACACCACAGGACATCCATCGATCGCAGACAGCACCGAGTCAGGTTCCAGAATGTCTCCGTAGGCGATCTCGACTCCCAGTTGCCGGAGTTCGTCGACGCGGCTGGTCTTCCGGGCCAGGACCCGAACCTCCCAACCCCGGCGCACCAGCAGCCGTACCAGGGCACCACCGACGAAACCTGTGCCACCGGTGACCAGGGCCTTCATGGCGACCTACGGTATACCGCGCTCACGGAAGCTGCAACCAGGTGAGAGGAGCGGCGCCTGCCGGGGAGAGCAGGCGCCGCATGAGTAGGAGGAGTGGAGTATGCTTCTCACTACGTTTAGACGCACCGGATGTGTCGAGGTTTCGTCCACCCCGTGGATCTCGCCGGAAACCCGCTGCAGGTCAGGTGGTCAGCAGCAGGATCTCATAGACCACGATCAACAGGTAAGCCAGGATCATGCTGCGGATCAGCCAGACTACGCGGAGGCGTCGTTTGGCGATGACGAAATTCCAGTGGATCAGCAGAATGAAGACCGAGAAAAGGGTCAGCGCGAGCTTGATGGCGAGAAACGCCCAGTCGCCGAAATGCAGGCCGGCCAGCAGAATCGGGTTCATCTCGCCGAAGCGAGGGTCCTCAAACAGCCGGAGCGACAGCAGAGCGTCCAGAGCTGACAGACAGACCAGCAGCAGCGCGGATTTCCAAGCCTCACTGGAGGGCCGATCGACATAACGACTCTCGCCCTCCGGCCGCCGGCGCCGGCCCCGGAACAGGTAGCGGGATACCGCCGGCGTCGGCCGGCGGCGACGTTCAACCACAGGAACGGGAAATTCCGACGTGCTCACGACGTGTAAGAGTCTACGGCCGTGTGATGCCGAAGGGGAAGACGGCCAGGCACCGGAGCTGGGGATGCCCGTGCAGCTCGGCACCACCACAGTGGTCTATTCGGGCGCGCCGAGCGGGGTGGAACCCGGCCCTGCGGCTCCGCCCAGCGCCCACCGGATCACTCCCGTGTGATCGATGTAGAAGAATCTGTCCCCGGTGATCCCGACTTCCTGGGGGCTGGCGGTCCCGGACCATTCGATAGTGCCGGCGCCGCCCCCGGCCAGTGCGAACACGTATCCGCTCTGCTCGGGGTCCGGATTGCCTACCAGGCCCTCGGCCACCAGGTCCTGCTCATTGCCGGCGTAAACCTGATGCCGCTGGAAGTACAGTTCCTGGGCTGAGGTCCAGGTGCGCAGATGCGCGATCGCTGCCGCCTCGTTGGCGGCCTTCTTCGAGCTCTGCAGGTTGGGCAAGGCCAGGGCGGCGATGATGCCGATGACGGCTACCACGATCAGCAGCTCGATCAGAGTGAATCCACGGCTCTGTTGGTGGGGTGGCTTCATGGTTTGAAGGGTATTGTAAGTGGCGTCGGGTGGGCTTACTGTGTGATTCCGCTCACCCGGCGTGGTACGATTTCCCTCGTCTCCAGAGTGCGATCACGAGGTGACCGGCGCCTGCGGCCACAGAAATCGAAAGGTTGATTGGGAACTTTTCAGCGGTTCGGCCGTTTCAGAGGAGGGAAGTGCCGCACCGCCGGAGGGAAACCTTGAACCTGGAGGGATGATCCCAATGCAGTGGAGTCTGAGTCTGCTTTTCGCTCTATTGACACTCACCGGAACTCTGTCGGCGCAGATCAATGCCCTGCTCTTGCGTTACCCGGATGTCTCCGAAAACCTGGTCTGCTTTGTCTATGCCGGGGACATCTGGATCGTGGAAAAAGCGGGCGGGACCGCACGAAGGCTCAGCTCACCCCGCGGTGAGGAGAGTTTCCCGCGTTTCTCTCCCGATGGGACCCAGCTTGCGTTCAGTGCCAATTATGACGGCAACACGGATATCTATGTGCTGCCGGTAAGCGGCGGCGAACCCCGACGGATCACCCACCATCCCGCGCCGGACCGAATGGTGGACTGGAGCCCCGACGGCCGCTTTCTCCTGTTTGCTTCCAGCCGGGAGAGTGCGACCACCCGTTTCAATCAGCTTTACCGGGTCCCGGTGGGGGGCGGCATGCCTGAGAAACTCCCGCTGGCGCACGCCGAGTTCGGCTCCCTTTCCGCCGACGGCAGGTCTCTGGTCTTCCAGATGATCAGCCTCGATTTCCGGACCTGGAAACGTTATCGGGGCGGAATGGCCGCCGACCTGTGGCGGGTCGACCTGGACACGCGGGAAGGTCGCAACCTGACCTCCCATCCCGCCAACGACACCCAGCCCATGTGGCACGGCTCCAGTGTCTACTTCCTGTCTGACCGGGACGAAAGCATGCGGCACAACCTGTGGGCCATGGATTTGCGGTCCGGCCGGTTGCGTCAGCTCACCCGCTTCACGGACTTCGATTTGCGGTTCCCGGCGATCGGTCCCTCGGAGATCGTTTTCGAGGCGGGTGGCCGCCTGTACCTCTTCAATCTGCGGAGCGAGAAATACGAACCGATCGAGGTTCGGGTGGTCACGGACGCCGTCACGCTGCGTCCGGCAACCAAGAGCGTGGCGGCGATGATCCAACATTTCGACGTCTCACCCACTGGCCGTCGGGCTGTGTTCGAGGCCCGTGGAGAGATCTTTTCGGTACCCGCGGAACACGGAGTGATCCTCAACCTGACAAACACGCCGGGAGCCGCCGAACGTTACCCGGTATGGTCACCGGACGGCAAACGGGTCGCCTACCATTCGGACCGGAGTGGTGAATATCAGGTGGTCATCCGGGAACTGTCCTCGGGAGCCGAGACCGTAATCACCTCTTTCACCTCCGGATTCCGCTATCGACCCTTCTGGTCGCCGGACTCGAAGAAGCTGGCATTTGTCGACCAGAAGCTCGACCTGCAGGTGCTGGATGTGGAGACCCGTGAGGTCAGGCACGCGGACAAGCTTCGCGGGTATACCCACGGCGGACTGGAGTCATTTGTTCCAAGCTGGTCTCCCGACAGCCGATGGCTCGCCTATGCCTCCAATGTGGACAACCTGAACGGCGCCATTTTCGTCTACGACACCCGGGAAGGTGTCCGGCATCAGTTGACCTCCGGTTACTACTCCGACGACCAGCCGGTTTTCGACCCGGAGGGCAAATACCTTTACTACCTGACCGGACGGAGCCTGTCTCCCATCTACGGCGACGTCGAAGACACCTGGATTTACGCCAATACCACCCAAATCGCCGCGGTACCGCTCCGGCCTGAGGTTCCCGATCCCCTGGCTCCCCGCAACGACGACGAAGCGTCCGGAGCGCCAAAGGAGCCGCCCGGAGAAGGGAAGTCCACTGCGGCGTCGGCGCCTGCGGGAGACCAGTCTGCCGGCAGCCCTGCAGGTGCCGCAAAGAAGGCTGACGAAACCGCCGATGCCAAGCCGCCGGAGCTAGCCATCGAGCTGGAAGGCTTCGAACGAAGGGTGCGGATCCTGCCTCCGGCCGCCGGCAACCTCCGGCGTCTCGCCGCGGCGCCCGGCAAGGTGATCTACCTGCGTTTTCCACGCACCGGCAGTGGAGAGCAGGCGGCGACCTCGATGTATTACGACCTCAAGGACCGCGAGGAGAAGACGATCCTCAGCGGCATCCATGAACAGGTGCTCTCGGCGGACCGCAAGAAGCTGTTGGTTCGCAGGGAGCGGCAATTCGCCATCGTGGAGGTGGCCGCCGATCGCAAGTTCGAGAAACCGTTGCGGGTGGAGGAGCTGGAGACGACCGTCGACCCCCGGCAGGAGTGGCGTCAGCTCTATACGGATGCCTGGCGGCTGATGCGGGACTACTTCTACGATCCCGGCATGCACGGGGTGGACTGGCAGGGGATCAGGGATCATTACGGAAGGCTGCTCGAGGACGCTGTCACCAGGTGGGACGTGGACTTCCTGATCGGCGAGATGATTGCGGAGCTGAATGCTTCGCACGCCTACAAGTTCGGCGGCGACACCGAACAGCCGATCCAGCGTGGAGTCGGCCTGCTGGGGGCGGACTTCGCTCTGGAGAACGGAGCCTTCCGGGTGACAAGGATCGTGGACGGCGGAGTCTGGGATGCAGAGGCGAGGTCCCCCCTGCTGCGCGCGGGGGTCCGGGAAGGGGAGTACATTCTGGCCGTCAACGGCGTACCCCTGGACACCACCCGCGATGTGTGGGCCGGCTTCCAGGGGCTGGCCGGCAAGACGGTGACGCTCACCGTCCACTCCGAGCCTTCCCTGGAAGGCGCCCGCCAAGTCCTGGTTGAGACCCTGTCCAGTGAGGTTCGGCTGCGCAACCTTGCCTGGATTGAAGCCAACCGTCGTTACGTCGAAGAGGCCACTGAGGGACGGGTCGGCTACATTTATGTGCCGGATACCGGAACCAACGGGCAGACCGAGCTGGTGCGCCAGTTCCGGGCCCAGTTCAACAGGGACGGTCTGATCATCGATGAGCGTTTCAACGGAGGCGGGCAGTATCCCGACCATTTCGTCGAGTTGCTGAATCGCCGGCGGACCGGCTACATCGGGTTCCGGGATATGCCCCCCAGCGCGATGTCGATGCTTTCCCGGACCGGACCCCAGGTGATGCTGATCAATGCCTGGGCGGGCTCCGGGGGAGATCTGTTCCCCTACCTGTTCCGGGAGGCGGGCCTTGGGCCGCTGATCGGTACTCGAACGTGGGGTGGCCTGATCGGTATCAGCGGTGCCCCCCAGCTCATCGACGGCGGCGGGATCACCGCGCCCACCCTGGCGCTGTACGGACCGGACGGACGGTGGCTGATCGAGGGACACGGTGTGGAGCCGGACATTGAGGTGGCCGAGAACCCCACCGCCGCCGGGCCGGCCGACGATCCCCAACTGCGCCGGGCCGTTGAGGAAGTCATGCGTCTGATGCAAAGCCGGCCGCCGGTGTTTGTCCAGCCGCCGCCCTTCGACGACCGGACGGTGCGGGGCCTCAAGAACACCAGCCGTCGCTGAGGCTCTGGACGGATCTGTCCGGCCGTTAGGCAGGGGGAGTTCGTTCCACTGGAACCGGAGGGTTATCATGGATGCAAGCATGTCTGAGCCCGAGAACCCCCCGGCCCGCTTCGTGGCATCCGAGGAGCTTGAGGTCCGCTTTCATCGAACCATTCCCGGTGACATTCGGCTTGTCGACCAGGTCGTGACAGAAGTGATGGTCCTGGTGTCCCAGACCGGTTGCGCCGTCGACAAGGAGTTTGAGGTGGAGGTCGCTCTGCGCGAGGCCCTGGCGAACGCCGTCCTTCACGGCTGCAAAGGGGATCCCGAAAAGCAGGTGGCGATCTGGGTCGCCTGCGCCGATTCCCTGGGAATCCTGGTGGTGGTTCGCGATCCCGGGGAAGGATTCGATCCCTCGTTGATCCCGAGCCCGGTAGTGGGGGAGAACGTCTTCCAGTCCCATGGCCGCGGGATCTTCCTGATCAACCAGCTCATGGACGAGGTCCGCTTCGAGCGTGGAGGGACCGAAATCCACATGCTCAAGCGCCGGGCCGAGTGACTGTTCGCCGCCCATCGGCTTGATCCGGGACAGTCCGGTAGGTAGTCTGAGGTAGAGGACATGGACCAACCGGCGTCGCTGCGGATCCTGATTGTGTGCAGCGGGAACATCTGCCGGTCCCCCATGGCGGAAGTTCTGGCCCGTCGGAAGCTGGAAGAAGCCGGATTCTCGGGATTCGCCATCGATTCGGGCGGTACGCTGGATCTCGGGGAACAGCCTGCCCATCCCCACGCACAGCGCGCAGTCCGAGTGCGGGGACTGTCCCTGGAGGACCACCGTTCCCGGGTCATCTCGGCCGCCCAGCTCGATCAGGCCACCCACATCCTGGTGATGGCTCCCGAACATGTCCGCGAGGTCCTCTTTCGGCGTCCGCATTTCCAGGACCGCATCGTGAAGCTTTGGGAGTTTACGGACAAGCCTCGTCGTCTGAGCCGGATCGCAGACCCGATTGGTCAGCCGTACAAGGTTTTCGCCGCCTGCCGCGACGATATCGAGGAGTGTCTTGAAAACTGGATCAAGACCCTCCAAGTCGAGTCATGATCCCGGACCGGGGGATCGCCGGCTGTGCTTCGCCTGACGGCACGCCGCCTTTCAAAGGACGCCTGATTCAATGGACGCCTAGTCTGAATTGGCGGCGAAGTACATCTTGCAGGGGGGCAGGCCCGGCCGGGGCGATCGCGCCGGGGACTTCAACAGGTCGGCCAGTGTCCACTTTCCCAGTACTCCCACGCAGGCGGAGTGGAGTTCCGCCATGGCCTGGTGAAAGGCGCAGATGTCGGCGGTTTGGCCGCTGTCGGAACAGTAGTTGGCGGTAATCAGGCCTTGGGAGGCCTCGACGATCTGGAGCAGCGTGATGGTCTCGGGTGAGCGGGTCAGCAGCACGCCGCCCCGAACCCCGCGCAGGGAAGTGAGGAGCCCAGCCTTCACCAGTCCCCGCAGCGTCTTGCCGAGATAAGTGGGGGAGCATCTGAGGACTCCAGCCATCTGGTTTGGGGAGACCGCTTCCTCGAACCTGGAAACGGCCAGATACAACATCGCCCTGATTGCCAGTTCGGAAGTTCGGGTCAGCATCGCTTGCTCCGTGTCCCACAGGCTCCCTCCAGCGGGGTTGCCCCTGTCGATGGATCGAGTGGCGTCGCCCCTAGTCCGCAGCCGGCGGTGCACTGTCCTCCGCCATGTGAGGGTATCGGTAATCCCTCGGGGGATTGAAGTTTTCCTTAACGGCTCTGACGTTGACCCAACGCAGGAGGTTGAGGGCCGAGCCTGCCTTGTCGTTGGTACCGGAGGCCCGGGCTCCGCCGAAAGGCTGCTGTCCCACCACTGCGCCGGTGGGCTTGTCGTTGATGTAGAAGTTCCCGGCGCTGTGCACCAGAACCTCTCTTGCCTGCAGAATCGCTTTGCGGTCCCGGGCCATGACCGCTCCCGTCAGGGCGTAAGGACTGGTGGCATCGCACAGGTGGAGTGTTTCCTCCCAGCGCTCGCTTGGGTACACGTAGACGGTCAGCACCGGTCCGAAAATCTCCTCTTCCATGGTCCGGAAGTGCGGGTCAGTGGTGACGATGGTGGTTGGTGCGATGAAGTAGCCGTCCCGATCGTCCCAGGTGCCCCCGGTTATGATCGCGGCGTCGGGTCTCCCTTTGGCGTACTCGATGTAACCGGTGATGGACTCGAAAGCGGCCCGGTCGATGACGGCGCCCATGAAATTCGTGAAATCCTCCACATCACCCATGGCGATGGTTGTGACCGTGTCCACATAGCGGCGCTTCAACTCCGGCCACAGGCGATCAGGAACATAGGCCCGCGAAGCGGCGGAACACTTCTGCCCCTGATACTCGAAAGCCCCTCGCACCAGGGCGGTTACGGTGGCGTCCAGATCCGCCGACTCGTGAACCATCACGAAGTCCTTGCCGCCCGTCTCACCCACGATGCGGGGATAGCTGCGGTAACGGGCGATGTTGTCTCCGATGGTCTTCCACATGTCCTGGAAGACAGCGGTGGAGCCCGTGAAGTGGACGCCGGCGAGCTGGGGATGTGAAAGCGCGGGACGCCCCACGGCTCCGCCCGGGCCGGGCAGGAAGTTGATGACACCGTCGGGCAAACCGGCCTCCCGGAACAGGCGCATCAGTTGGTAAGCCGAGTACACGGCGGAAGAAGCCGGCTTCCAAAGCACGACGTTGCCCATCAGGGCCGGGGCGGTGGGGAGATTGCCGGCGATCGACGTGAAGTTGAAGGGCGTGACCGCAAAAACGAAGCCTTCCAGGGGTCGGTACTCGAGCTGATTCCAGGTTCCGGTTGGACTGTAGGGCGGCTGATCGGAGTAGATGCGTGCCAGAAACTCGGTGTTGAAGTTGAAGAAGTCGATCAGCTCACAGGCTGCGTCAATTTCCGCCTGATAAACGGTCTTGCTCTGGCCGAGCATAGTGGAGCCGTTCAGGGTGTCCCGGAAGGGCCCGGCCAACAGTACGGCCATCCGGCGGAAGATGGCGACGCGTTCTTCCCACGGCATCCGCGACCATTCCTGCCAGGCCCGGCGAGCCGCCTCCACCGCCGCCTCCACTTCCTCGGCTCCGGCCTGGTGGTAGCGGGCGAGCAGATGTCCATGGCGGTGGGGCATCCGGCACTCGGCCATGCGCCCGGTCCGCACTTCCTTGCCGCCGATGATGAGAGGGATCTCCAACACTTCGGCTCGGAGTTCGCGAAGTTTCGCCTGGAGGCGTCGTCGTTCCGGACTGCCGGGTGCATATTGCAGGACCGGCTCGTTGACCGCAGTGGGGACTGAAGCGATTCCGTTGTGCATCGAGGACCTCCCTGGAGTCCGGATCAGCCGGCGGCTGTCAGGTCAGGCACCCTTCGATACTCCATCCGGATCTGGGAACGCAGCAGCTCCAGGGCTTCCTCCTGGGTACGGCCGATGGCCGAGAATGGGCGCACCCGGACGAACATCCCCTGCCGGGGCGCACGCGCGGAGGCGAGGACCAGTGGGCCCATCTTCTCGAAAGTGATCTGGAACTGAATACCCTTGTGCTGCCATTCCATCGCGGACAGCGAGTATATCGGGGGCTCTGTAACCATGGCAAACCACCTCAGAAATCCGGCAGCCGATAACCTTTACGGTGACGAACCTGGTAAGCCTTGCCGTCCACCAGCCGCACCTCGATCCGGCGGAACCGGCCGTCGGGAACCAGGTCCCGGGGACGGTAGGTGAGCGTGTACTGGCTGCGGAGTTCGAGGTTGATCTGGTCGAAGGCGTCGTCCAGCTTTTCTGCCGAGTAGGGGAAGAAGGCGGAGCCACCGGTCAGGTCGCACAGCTCCCTGAGGTTGTCTTCACCCCGCTTGCTGGATCCGGCCCCGAATCGCGAGGTGCCGATGGCATAGACCGTCACCTCGGAGGTCTGGATCATCTTGAGGGTTTCCTCGAAACTGAGGCGGCTGTGAAGGTCCTCACCGTCGCTGACGATGACGATGGTCTTGCGAGCATCCCGCCCGGTCATCTTGTCACGGGCCACCAGATACAGGGCGTCCCACATGGCGGTTCCGCCGCCGGCTCGCAGGGATTCAATGCCCCGTTCGATCTCCGAGGGACGGTCTGTAAAGTCCTGGACCAGGGAGGTGCCCCGGTCAAAATCCACCAGCAGCGCCTGGTCTCTTCGCCGCATCACCGAACGGATGAAATTGATGGCGGCCCGCTTTTCGAAGTCCAGCTTCAGCCGGACGCTGGAACTGGTGTCGATGAGCAGACCGATCTGGAGCGGCAGGTCGGACTCCCGGGAGAAGTTGGTAATCTCCTGGGGGATCCCGTCCTCGTAGACGATGAAGCGGTCCTGGGAGAGGTCGGTGACAAAGCGCCCCTGACGGTCGGTGACGGTGACGAAAACGTTGACCCTCTCCACCTCCACGCGGATCTGGGCTTCTGGCCGGTCCCTGCCGCCGGATGGGCCGTTATCCTGGAATGCCGCCGGCAGGAGCAGGAGCGGGACCGCGAGAAGGACCGGCTTCGCCATCTTTATTAATGTACCTGATCCGTTTAGACTGAAAAAATCGCCTGAGGCTCAGGTAGGACAGAATGTCGACGCAGGGACGGTTGGAGCAGGTCAACGCGGTCATCGAGCGGATCATGAGCGAGTGGTACGAGCGGCTGCGTCAGCATTACGTCACCGACGAGGACAGCCGCGAGCTGGGGCTCGAACCCGAGGTCAAGTATTTCCGGGAGTTCGGGAGCCATCGCATCAAGTTCTCCCGAAAAGGAGAGCTGGACGTCACCTACGGTCTGGCCGCAGAGCAGAAAAACGGCTCGCTGGTCGTCGTGTCCAGTGTCAACAACAAGTCTCAGGGTTTCGACTATGACCGCTTCGTGGAGAAACTCAAGCTGTACTACTGGGCCAGCCGCAATGAGAAGCCTTGGACCCATCCTGACGTCGACCACTTCACGTACGGGGATCTGGTGAAGTTTGAACCGCGGATGGGCCAGTCGGTTTCGCTGGATATCCGCAAGGACAAAGCGGACATTTTGCGCCTCGCTTTCCAGATCGCTCCTGAACATGAGAACCTGCTGCTGAGCAACCACGAGCTGCTTCGCGATCTGGTGGAAAACTACTGCCTGAACCCCCTCAAACGCATCTACGCGGAGTCCTACCGCCAGGGCTGAGCAGCGTCCCCCGCAGGAGGAAGACATGAGCCCAGAGCAAGACCAGCGTCTCCAGGAGTTCTTCAACACTGAATTCCCGTGGACGTTCAGCGCGGCCGAATGCAACTTCCTGATCCAGTTGCTGGCCCATTTGGTTCAGGAGAATCCGCCCTTCATCCGGGGTCCGCAGGGAGAGAAGGAGCACCTCAACTATCAAAGCATCCGGATGGCAGTGCTCCTCAACGAGAAACTGAGCGCTCAGTTCCAGCGGCGCAGCAAGGAAGCAGCCGTAGTAATGGGCGAGGGCAAAGGGCCGGCCGGCCGGGTGCAGTGAGGCGGTCCGGAGGGAGGCATCCACGCGGCGCTTGATCGGACGGAGATGGAAGAAGGTACCGCAATAGGGAAAGGTCGACGAGACTGAGATGGACGGTCTGGGTGAGCGCAGGTTGGCAATTCTTGGTTTGGGAAAGTTGGGCGGTATTCTGCTCCGCTCTTTTCTGGAGCGGGGTCTGACCCGTCCCGAGCTGGTCAGGGCCACGGTACGCCATGACAGCCGCGCTGAGGCACGCCGGCGGGACTTCCGGGTGGACGTCGGGACGGACAACGTCTGGGCGGCCGAATGGGCGGACGTCATCCTCCTGTGCGTCAAGCCGGCGGGTGTGCTGGAGGTGGTTCGCGCCCTGGCGCCGGTGATGGGGCCCGACAAGCTGATCATTTCGGTGGCGGCGTCGGTGACCACCCAATACATCGAGCAGGGGCTCGGCAAACCGGTTCCGGTGATCCGGGCGATGCCCAACACTCCCTGCTCGGTGGGCTGCGGCATGACCGCGATCTGCCGGGGAAGCTACGCCAGTGAAGCGCACCTCGATCTGACCCGAAGTCTGTTCGACGCCGTGGGCAGGACGGTAGTTGTGGACGAAAGCCACTTCGATGCGGTGACCGGGCTGTCCGCCAGCGGACCGGCTTTTATTTACATCATCCTGGAGTCGCTGGCGGAGGCGGGGGTCAAGGTGGGTCTCCCGCGGGAGGTGGCGACCCTGCTGGCAGCGCAGACCGCCCAGGGGGCCGCTCGGGTTGTACTGGAGACCGGCAGCCACCCGGCCTTGCTCAAGGACGCCGTAACAACCCCGGCGGGCTGTACCATCGACGGGATCATGGAACTTGAGGAGGGCAAGCTGCGGGTTACCCTGATCAAGGCGGTCATGAAAGCGACCCAGCGGGCCAAGGAGCTGGTCTACGGCGCCTGAGTCGGGCGCCGGCTGCAACTTTCCCCAGGGTTCGGGATCGTTGGGGGAAAATGGAGGCGTCGCCCGGGCTCGGACCCGGGATGCAGAAAGTGATGATAAGCGTGGTCGGTGCCAGATGGTTATTGGGTGTGTCGGTTCCCCTGCTGGCGGCGGCGGGCTTGCTGGTCGTGCAGGCCGGTGAACCGCCCGAGAAGCCGCTGCAACTGGAAGCGAAGATCGAGTACCAGGGCGCCAACGGTCTGGTGCAGTTGCAGTGGCGGGACATGTCCGACAATGAGCTCGGGTTTGAGGTCCTGCGTTCCGACAACAACGGTGAATTCCGGGTGATCAGTATCGCCGCGGCCAATGCCACCCGTCACCGGGACCAGGTGGGGAAATACGTCACAGGGGTCTTCGCTTACAAGGTCCGCGCCTTCAACGAGAGCGGGAAAAGCGAAGACTCCAACATCGCCTCAGTGTGGTTCTGAGTCGCCCGCGCTTCCCGGAATGCTGTCTGTGGAGCCGAGGCGTCCCGGCACCCAAGCGCCGCCCCGGAATGAGGATCGGGTCTGACTGCGGGGACTTTCCCGGCACCAGCCGCAGTACTCAGACCCGCTGCTCGATCCACTGGCGGTTACGGACGGCCGAATCAAAGGGGTTGCGGTCCTCCGGCTCATCTTCCCAGGAATAGGCTCCGGCGTAACCGATCTCCCTGAAGGCCTTCAGGCACTCCTCCACCTGAGCGGAGCCCTCCCCCAGCAGGCATGTCTCGTGGGCGCCCGCCCGCCTGACATCCTTGATGTGATTGTGGCGGACCAGCGGGCCGCAGGCCCGGATGACGTCGGGGCCGGAGACGCCCTGGGTGCCGAGCCAACCTGTATCAATGCAGACGCCCAGCCACTCGTTGCCGCCTGCGATCTTGTCGAGGATCTCCTGGGCGCTCTTCTCCGGATGGTTTTCAAGGTTGAATCCGATGCCGGACTCCCGGCACAGCGCGGTTGCCTGTTCCGGGTTCAGCCCTGCCAGTCCGCCATCGACATGGGGAATCTCCAGCCACTGGCAAATGCGAACGGTATCTCGGCTCAGGCGGCCGGCGTAGGCGACCGGCTTGAGCCCTGCCTCCCGGAGGATCTGTTTCCATTCCCGCGCCTTGGCCTGGTCCAGGCGTTCCGGTGAGGCGTGGGCTTCCCAGATCTCGACCGCCTTGAAGCCGGTGGCGGCGATCTCGTTGCAGATGGCCCGCCACTCCTCGGCGTCGGTGGCGGCCACCGTCCTGGCATGCTGTTCCATCCAGCGGCGGAGTTCAAATCGGTAACCGGTTACCCGAGCCACCAGGTTGGCGGTATTGAAGGCGATATCCGGACGCCGGTCCAGCGCCGCCAATCCGGATCTGGCAGTTTCAAATGCGCCGGCGACAGAGAATGCACCGGCGGCGGAACGAACCAAAAACTCCCGCCGGTGGATTGTTCCTCCGTCGGATCGCGGTCTCATTTCCAGCTCCACGACGATACCCTCCTTCCCGGAAGACCCCTGCGCCCCGTCCCCACCTTTAAGCCTTTGAACCCCAGAACCTTTGAACCTTCGAATCTCCCCCTGCCTCTCCATGATGCCACGCCGGTGTGTGTGCCGTCTGCAGGTGTCACGACGTATGATGGGGATGGGCGCCGACGGGCAGGGCCGAAGTGAGTTCCATCCAGACGGCTGAGCAGTGTGTTGGATGTGGGGCGCAAGTGCCCGGAATCGACGCACCCAGCCATCCCTACATCGGCGCTTCGCCGGGATGCTGGGCGGTCTTTCTGGAGGTTATGGCAAGAGAGTACGGTGAGTACGGGTACCCCGCAGTCCATCATCTGACGGTGGACGCCTATGCCGTTCAGCATCCCGGCATGCCTTCGAGCCAGGCGGTCCGGTCGGTGGCACTCCACCTCATCAGCCTTTACCTTGCTCTGGAAGAGGGATGGGATGCGGCCGCCGTGAGGGAGGCGCTCAGGAAGGCAGCGGCGCGGCGGGACCGGTTCCACTGGCTGCAAACGCCGGCGCCGGCTTCACTGACGGTGCTTGATATTGTCCTGGCCGGCAACTTGGCGGAGCACGAAGCGGCGGTCCGGCGCTGGGCGCGGTCCGTCTGGGACTCGTGGGCGGGACACCGGGAGACCGTCCGGGGTTGGGCCGAGCGGTGAGGGCGAGGGAGCCCGCGAGAGGCAAACGGAGGATCCTGCGCGTCGGGTTCCGGCTGTCGTTGTACTATCTGTGCCTCGTGGGGTTGGCCTATTTTCTGCAGAACTGGCTGCTCTACCACCCACCACGGCTCAGCCTCGAGCAGGTGGAACAGTCGGCGGCGGCGGTGGGACTGCATCTGTGGCCAGGTGTGGACGGCGAATATCGGGGTCTGACCTCCGGCTCCGGCTTGCCGCCGGGACGGCCGGTGGTGGCGGTCTTTCACGGCAATGCCGGTTCCGCCTCGGACCGGGACCACTACGTGGTTGCACTGGAACCGTTGGGATACAGCGTCCTGCTGCTGGAGTATCCCGGTTTCGGTGCCAGGGCCGGGAAACTGTCGGAGCCCTCGTTGGTCGCCGACGCTCTGGCCTCGCTGCAGCGGGCGATGGGGGAGGCCGGCGCTCCCATCTTCCTGATGGGAGAGTCGCTGGGTGCGGCGGTGGCGGCGAGCGTGGCGGGGACAGGTGAGGTGCCGGTGGCGGGAATCGGTCTGATCACTCCCTGGGACACCCTTCCGAATCTTGCCCAGTCGCTGTACTGGTTCCTGCCGGCCCGCCTGCTGGTGCGGGACCGGTACGACAGCGTGGCGAACCTGGGACGCTATGGCGGACCTGTGGCCGTGCTGATGGCGGAGCGGGACGAGATCATCCCCAATCGGCATACCCTGGCGCTGTACGAATCGCTGCCTGGGCCGAAACGGCTGTGGGTCTTCCCGGGAGCCACCCACAACCGGTGGCCAAGGGAGCCGGACGCAGGCTGGTGGAAGGAGGTCATGGCGTTCCTGTCGGAAGCGACCGGGAGCCGGGAGTCGGGGATCAGGAATCGGTAGTCGGGGCTCAGGAGCCCGCCATACGGTGGACTCCTCCTGCCTCCTGACACCCGTCTCCCGACTCCCGACTTCACTGCGGTTAGACTGGAGTCAAACCCGTACGCGGAAGCTTGCCGGAATGTGTCCCAGCAACAGCCGTTCACTCCGTCCGTCTTTCGTGGCCGTGATCGCACTGGGCATGGCGGTGTGGTCAGGACCACCGGCGCTTTGCCATCCCGGGGTGGGGATCGTGATGGACCCCAAGGGCAACGTCTATTACACCGACCTCGAGCAGGTGTGGCGAATCGCCCCGGACGGCACACGTTCCGTGGTCGTCCCGCGAGTTCACACCCACGAGCTCACTCTCGACCGTGACGGCAACCTTTACGGCGAGCACCTCTGGTACGAGGGGGAAGCGTCCGACCGCTGGGGGCATTACGTGTGGCGGCTGGAACCGGGCGGCTTCCTCGAGACGATTCTGGGCCCCAGACAGGGTTTCCTCACTGACTACGCCTATTCATTCGTGCGCGACCAGACGGGAGCAATGTACTGGGTGGAGCGTGACCGGGGCGAGATTCGGCGCAGGAACCCCGACGGAGCGGTCGAGGTCCATGCTCGCGGCCGATTTCGACAGGCGGGCTGGATGACGTCATCCCCCGACGGGACTCTCTACCTGACCGAGGGGGGCGATCTGCTCAAGGTGCGCCGCGACGGCCGGGTTTCGGTGGTCGCCCGCGGTTTGCAGGAGCGTTCCCTCACCCAGCCTCATGTCGGCGAGCGGCACAATCTGATGGGGCTGTGGTTGGATGCCGGCGGGAACGTTTATGTGGCGGTATGGGGCGGCCGCATGGTGAAACGGGTGGCACCGGACGGTGCGGTTTCCGTGGTGGCACGTTCGGGTCTGGGATGGGGTCCGACCGGGGGACTGGTCGCCCCGGACGGAGCCCTTTGGCTACTGGAAACTTCCCTCACCAACGCTGTCCGAGTGCGGAGGATCGATCGGAACGGCTCCGTACGTGTCTGGTGAGGGTCCCGAGGCGGAATATCTGTGTCATCAGTGAGTCCGTGGCTCCTGAAGTCCGCCTGCGTTGCCTTGAAGCGGTACGGATGGTAGCGTCGTGGGCGACGTGACCGGCCGCCCGCCCGAGCCATGCAGTGATTCAGGGCATTGAACAATCACCCCGTGCCGGTCGCCGCTTGAAAAGGAGAGTCGCCGATGAAGTCTTTCTGGTTGCCGTTTTGTCTCGTCCTGGTCTGGGCCGGTCAAACTCTCAGCGGACAGGACAGACCCCTGCAAATCATCGCCGTGTTTGCCCATCCCGACGACGCCGACAGCCGGATCGCCGGCACCGCCGCCCTCTGGGCCAGGATGGGCCACAAGGTCAAGTTCGTCGCCATCACCAACGGTGATGCCGGGCACTATGAGATGGCCGGTAACGCCCTGGCCGACCGGCGTCGGGCGGAGGCCGCCGAAGCGGGCCGTCGCCTGGGGATCGCCGAATACAAGGTGCTGGACAACCACGACGCCGAACTCCTGCCGCATCTGCACATCCGTCACCAGGTGATACGGGAGATCCGGGACTGGAAGGCGGACCTGGTGATCGGGCTGAGACCCAACGACTACCACCCAGATCACCGCTATGCCGGGGTTCTGGTGATGGATGCGGCGTACATGGTGGTCGTTCCCAATTCCGTTTCCGACACGCCCCCGCTGGAAAAGAACCCGGTCTTCCTGTACATGCAGGACCGTTTCAAGCGTCCGTATCCGTTCCAGCCCGACATCGCCGTCGACATCGGGGAGACGTTCGAGCAGAAGATGGACGCGTTGGACGCCCACGTCTCGCAGATGTACGAATGGCTGCCATGGGTGGACCGGCGGCTGGATGAGGTTCCCAAGGATCCGGTGGGCCGGCGGGCCTGGCTGGTGAACTGGCGGGGACGTCCGGGAGTGAGTCCGGAGGTCCGGGCTTCGCTGGAGAAATGGTATGGTCCCGAACGCGCCGCCAGGGTCCAGTACGCCGAGGCGTTTGAGATCGCCGAGTACGGGTATCAACCGAACGATGAGGAGATCCGCCGGCTGTTTCCGATGCTGGGCAGGTAGCGGCGCTGCCTGGATCACCTTGACCGCAGGGGTGTGGGCCGCTCAGGCCGGGGACCAGCACCCCGGCCTCCGGTTGCTGGAACGGGAAGTGGCCCGGGTGCAGGAAGCGCTGGAAGAGCGGGTGGTTCGCAGATCGGAGAAGACCATCCCGGGGGTTCCCCGCCCGGAAAGCCAGGTTGTGGAAACGAGGGGGGTGCTGCACCGACTGATGCTGGTGGTCGAACTGGTTCCGGTCTCACCGTCCGTGCCCGTGGAGGACCTGAGGCGCGACGAACCCGTCGGGGACAGGCTGAAGCTGTTGCGCGGCGCTGTGGAGCGCTGCCTGAGACAGGCGGGCGCGAGCAGGCACCTTGAGCTGATCCGACGGGAGTTTCTGCGAGGCCGACGTCCTGGCGAGGCGCTCAGAGCGGATCTCGAACGCGAACTTGCAGGCTGTCTGGAACCCCTGCGCCCGCCGCCCTTCCGGTTCAGTGCGGAGCTGGAGCATCGGGCGGTGCCGACGGACTGGCGCCGGCGTTGACGCGGCGCCGTGCGGCCCAGAGCGCCCGGCGCCCCCTAGGAGACTCCGGAAGGGGTCGACGCCTGCGGCCGGTCCAGGATCTCCCGGATCCTGATGGCCAGTTCGGCACGTTTGATGGGCTTCGTCATGAACTCCGCCGTCTCCGGGAGAGTGGCCTGGGTCCTGATCTCGCTCAGCGGGTAGCCCGACATGTAAAGCACCTTGAGCCCGGGTCGATCCTTCTGCAGCACTTTGGCCAAGTCCGGGCCGGAGAGTCCCGGCATGATGACGTCGGTCAGCAGGAGGTGGATCGTGCGCGGGTGCTGGGCGATCTGCAGGGCTTCGGCACTGTGGGCCGCCGCCAGGACGTGGTAACCGAGTTGGCCGATGATCCGGGCCATGGCCGCGCGCAAGTAAGGGTTATCCTCGACCAGCAGAACGGTTTCAGTGCCGCGGGGCAGGCTCGACGGCCGCACGGCGGAAGCCTGTTCCAGGGCGGCGGGGTCCGCTTTGGGCAGAAAAACCATGAACTTGGTACCCAGGCCGACCACGCTCTCCAGCCGGATCTCCCCTCCGGCGGCTTTGACTACCGCATAGGCGGTGGAAAGACCGAGTCCGCTGCCCTGTCCGTTGTGTTTGGTGGTAAAAAAGGGCTCGAACACGCGTTCTCTTAACTCGGGGGGAATCCCGATACCGTTGTCGCTCACCTCCAGCAGGACATACTCCCCCGGCGCCAGGCCGGTTTCACGATCATCATCGCGGATCCGGTACGGCTGTGTCCGGATGTGGATCCGCCCCCCTTTGGGAAGCGCGTCGCGAGCGTTGAGGCACAGGTTGGTGACCACCTCCTCGATCTGCAAACGCTCCGCCTGGGCCCAGCCGGCGAGAGGGTCCAGCTCCAGATTCAGCTCCACGTCTTCCCGCAGGATTGGTGACAGCAATGGCGCCAGACCCTCCAGCATCTCGTTGACGTTGAAGGGCTCCCGTTCCGGTTCCCCGGGCTTACCCAGCCGCAGCAGCCGGTCGGCCAGGCGGGCCGCACTGGAAGCGGCGTCGTTGATCTGATCCAGGGTCGGACCCAGAGGGTCATCCGGCTTGGCCTCCAGGCGTCCCAACTGGGCAAGCGCCATGATCACCGTCAGCAGATTCTTGAAGTCGTGGGCCAGGCCGGCCGCCAGGCGGGCCATGCTTTCCAGTCGCTGGGCCCGCTGGAGCTGTTCGGACATCGCCCGCTGGGCGGTTATGTCCCGGGCGATGCCGAAGACGAGTCCCCGTCCGGGCGGGGCCACTGCGTTCAGGGAGAGGGTCCGGTACGAACCCTCCAGGGTCAGGAATCGCCCTTCGAGGCCGTTGACCGCCTCTCCCCGCTGCAGGCGGGCGAGCGCCTGCCGAAATGCCGCAACGTCTCCCGGATGCAGGAATTTTGTCAACGGCTGGGACTCCAGCTCCTCGGGGCTCCAACCCAGTTCCTTCTGCCACGCCGGATTGACCTGTCGCAGACTCCCGTCTGGACCCAGCACGCAGAGAAGGTCCAGCGAGTGGAGGAACAGCAGTTGCTGGACCGATGCCAAGGTATCCTGGCTGCGGAACTGCACCCTCAGCAGGAGCGCCAGCAGCAGGCCGGTGCCCAGGACAAACAGGAGGCCTTTGGCGGTTTGCCAGCCCGGCGCCAGGCCTGCGTTCCCTACCCACAGGTCCGAGATGATGATCCACGCACTCCCGACGGTGAGGTACGGTATGACGATGCGGGCGATCCGCTGGTCCATGGCCGGGTTCCCCCTGGCTCGCCCCGAAACCGCAAATAAAGGGCAGGCGGTCGACGGCCCCGCGCGTGCAACCCGCAGTCGGCGCGACGACTCCCGCCTCGACGGTAAGGCGCATGCTAGCCCGGTTTTCGGCACTTCGCAACCTAGGGGTACGGGAGCCGCAGTGCCGGCGTCCCGAGAGCTGCAGCCGAAGTCACGTGTCGCCCTAAAGAGCCGCCCTGGTTGGGCCGATGGTTAGGAATGGACGGATTGGTCGACGGAGGACGGGAGTTCGCTGTGGCCAAAGGATCCGATCCCAGCGGACAGGGGCGGCCGGCCGGGAAGGTCGGCCGGGGAATCGTGCCGAGAAAAGACCAGAAACAAGGCCTGGTTGAGACCCGCCCGACCGGGCGGCTGCAAACCCGCCGGCAGGTCCGCGGCGAGCTCCGGCGTGGAAGTTACCTGGAGCAACTGCTGGAAGCGTTGCCCTATCCGATCTTCGTCAAGGACGGTTTTGGAGTCTACACCTACTGCAACGCCGCGTTCGGGGAAGCGGTGGGGAAGGCCCCGGAGGAGGTGATCGGTCGGACGGTTTTCGACCTGGTCTCTCCGCAACAGGCGCAACGCCATCTGATGGTCGAAGACCGGCTTCGGAAGACAGGAGGATTTCAGATCTACGAAGTGCCCTTGGTCTCTCCGGAAGGCGGCCTGCGGTTGTGGCGGTTGCACAAAGTAAGCGTTCGGGGGCGATCCAACGAGCCGGTGGGATTTGCGGGGCTGATGACGCCGTCCCGGGAGCTGGCCCGCAAGGTCTCGAGCCGGAAGAGCCGGAGGGACGAGCTGGTCGATGTCCAGACCATGTTGACCGTGGTGGCTCATGAGCTTCACTCGCCCCTCGCCAGCATCCGGGCGAGCGCGGAACTCTTGAAGAGCAGGAAACTGCCTGCGGGTCAGCGCCGGGAGCTGGTCCACCTGATCCACCAGCAGTCCCAGCGAATGGGAGAGGTACTGTCCGATCTGGTGGATGTGACCCGCCTGCAGCTTGGATCTGCCGACTGGCACTGGCAGAGGATCGAAGTGGGGAAGGTGCTGGAACCTTGCCTCGACTTGGCCCGGACCGCCCTGGCGAAAGCGCGGGGAAGTCAGTTCCGCGTCCGTCCCGCGGAGAAGCCGGTGTGGATCGACGGGGACCCGGAGGCACTGCGGCGGCTGGTCAACGCCCTGCTGAGCAACGCCGTTCAGTACGCAGGCGGCAGCGATATCGAACTGGGATGGGGGATGGTTGAGGAACAGGGGAACGACCATTGCTGGATCACCATCCAGGACTGGGGTCCGGGCCTTCCGCCGTGGGTCCTGGAGCGGCTGGACCGGCCGTTCTCGCTGTCCTGCGGTCTGATCGGTGTGAAACAGGCCGCCGGAACCGGACTGGGTCTGACCCTGGCCAAAGGCATTATCGAAGCTCACCAGGGCTCCTGGGAGGTCGAGTCCGCCCCTGGAGCCGGTACGCGCTTCCGGATCCTGCTGCCCCGGTGCCATCGCCGGATGCGGCGGGCGAACAGTGAATCATGACGGGAGGAAAGATGCGGGGCCAAACGATACTGGTCGCGGAAGATATGCCCGCCCTCCGGGAACCGATGGCGGTTGCCTTGAGGCACGAGGGATACCGCGTTCTCACGTGCGCCGACGGGCGGGAAGCTCTCAGCCTGGTGGAGCGGGACAAGCCGGACCTTCTCCTCCTGGACCTTGCCATGCCGGTCATGGATGGAGTGGCCTGCCTGAGACAGATCCGCCAGTTCTATTCACCGCGGGAGCTGCCCGTGATCGTGCTTACGGCCCATTCCGAGCAGTCGCTGGTGACCCGAGTCGCCGAGCTGGGGGTCAACGACTTTCTCCTGAAGTCCTCGTTCACTCTGCAGGGACTGTTCGCGAAGATCGCCGCCGTGCTGGAGAAGACTGCCGCTGCAGGAGACCCCGGCCGGGCGGAGGGTCCAAATGCCTCCGGAGAGACCGCAGTTCGGGTGCGACGCGTCACTCCATCCCCCGCCGGACCCGTGACCGCCTTTCATCCCCAGGCCGCATGGAGGCCGCCGGATCCTGGGCCCCGCCAGGGTCCGGGGAGCGAACCAGCCCCCGGTCCTCTCAGCCGGGTCAGGATGGGGTCCGGAACAGAACCCCAGTGGGCTCCGCTGATCTCCCGCGAAGAACTGGAAGCCCGCCTCCGGACCTTTGATGCGGTGAAGGGATTCAGTCCGGCTGTAGCCAACCTGTTGCGGACCATTGAGAGCCCGGTGGCTTCGCTGGATCAGATTGTGGACGCGGCCAGTCTCGACCAGGCTCTCGCCACGCGTTTCCTCTGGCTGGCCAATTCCGCCGCCTATGCGCGGGGTGAAGAGGTACGGTCTTTGCGCAAGGCAATTGTGCGCATCGGGACTGAGAAACTGAGAGAGGCGGCCTTGACCATCGGCGTCATGGAGCGGTTCAGCTCGGGAGCCCACGAGTACCTCCATTATGGCCGTTTCTGGGAACACAGTATCACCGTGGCCTCGCTGGCCGCGGAGCTGGCCCGGGCCTCGGGAGCAGCAGGGGATTTCGAGCCCGACCTGGCATTTACCGTCGGCCTGGTCCATGACATCGGCCGGCTGATCCTGTTGGAGTGCCTGGGTGACCTCTACGGCGAAGTCTTGGCCCGTGCCCGCGGGGAAGGCCTGCCGCTGGAGGAAGCGGAGAGGCGGCTGCTGTTGACCAGCCACGCCCAGGTGGCCGAGTCGGCGCTTCGCAAATGGAGGTTCCCGCCACGGGCGATCCGTCCGGTCACTCTCCACCATCTGGGCATCCAGGGGATCCGGTGCCTGACCGGTGCGGACCGGATTCCCGGTACGGTTCTCGCTCTGGCGGACGGACTGGGAAAGGCGGTGCTGCTGGGGGACAGCGGCGAGGACCATATCGAGGACGTTTCGCCCCTGATCGATGACCTTGGACTGGGAGCGGACGTTGTTGCGAGGCTCCTGCAGCAGATCATCGAACAGTGGCGGGACCTGCGGACGGTGGTGATCATGAAGTCCTGGAAAGAGTGGCCGGACCGGGTTTCAGTTCTCCGGGGCCTGTTCCCCGACGGTTTGAGACCTGCCTTTCTGGAGTATGGGGACGGGAGTACGCTCCGCCTGCTGTTTTCCCGCCTGTTTCCGGAAGTCCCCGACGCCCAGGTTACGGCCTGGGTGGTGCGCGCCGACAATCCGCTCCAGGTCGAGGCGGCGTTGCGGGATCTGCAGCAGCGGGAGTGGCGTACCGAGGTGAAATATCCGCGCCCGGTGCTGCTGCTGGCGGCTCCTGAACTGGACGTTCCCTGGCAGGGGGACCGGGAAGTCAGGTCCGTGCGTGCGCCGTTCTGCATCGAAGCGGTGTTGAAGAAGCTGGCCGCACTGATGGCCCCCCACGCAAACTGAGATTTGCCGAGCCCCGACGCTCGCACCGGGCTTGCCCCAACCTTCTCCGTTTTCGACAGGTTCCGGATTCCCCTGGGAACGGAAACTCCCTGTCCAATCAGGCAGTGCTCAGGCCGGGTAACCTCAGCCCGGCGTGACGACTCTTTTCTCCCGGGACGGGTTGTGTTGATGGTGTTCGATTTCCCGGTGCGATAGAACCCGCCGCGGCCGGTTCTTTGGCGAAACCTGCCTTCGATTTGTCGGGTCGCGGCCATCGTGCTGAAAGGAGCAGGCCATGGATTGGAATGCCACCCCTGTTCCCTCTCCGGGGACGGTCCTGGAGAAGGCTCCCACTTACATTCGGGGTGTCGACGAGATTCTGGCGGGCGGTCTTCCTCGGGGGCGGACCTCCATCCTCCTGGGTGAAGCCGGCAGCGGCAAGACGGTCTTCGGGCTTGAATTCCTCTATCGCGGTGCGTTGGCGGGAGAGCCCGGAATATTCGTCGGGTTTGAAGAATCGGCTCCGATGATCCGTCAGAATGCCGCCACCTTGGGTTGGGATCTTGCGGCCCTGGAGAAGAGCCGGCTGCTGGTCCTCGTCGAGGGCGAGGCGGGCGCCGAGACGATTCTCGGCGGAGATTTCAGCCTGAAGGGGCTGCTGGCGGCGCTGTCCGGAATCAGCCGCGAAATCGGCGCCCGCAGGGTAGTGCTGGATGCCCTGGAGGTGGTCCTGAGGCTGTTCGCGGTTCCCCTCCAACAGCGCAGTGAACTGCATGCCCTGAACCGTTGGCTCCAGGCCTCGGGTTTGACTTCGCTCATCACCGTCCGTCCGCACCGGCGAGAGGAGTCCCGTGTGCTGGAGGATTTCTTCGAGTCCATGGCGGACTGCCTGATCCGTCTGGACACCCGGACGGAAGCCCAGATCAGTACCCGCCGCCTGCAGGTCGTGAAGTACCGGGGTTCCGCTTTCGGCCGCAACCAGTATCCCTATGCCATCACCGAAGGTGGGATCTGGGCGGCTCCCATCTCTGCCGTCGCTCTGCGCAGAAAAGTGCTCGGCGAGAAGATGCCCAGCGGTGTGGCGGGGCTGGACGAAGTGTTGGGGGGCGGATTTCCCCGGGGTGCCTGCGTCCTGATCGCCGGCGAACCGGGCACAGGCAAGTCCCTGCTGATGGCGAGTTTCATCCGCACCGCCTGCGATCGGGGAGAAAAGGTCCTGTACATCAACTTCGAGGAATCCGAGGAGGCGGCGGTCAGCAACGCCACCAGCGCCGGGATTGACTTGGGTCCCGCAGTCGCCGGAGGCCGGCTGGAATTCTCAACCAGTCTCCCGGAAGCCGCCGGCACCGAGGAACACTTCATTCGGGCCTTGACCAGGATTGAGAGACTGTCGCCGGACCACCTTGTGCTGGAGGCGATTTCAGCCTGCCCGCGCATGGGGGGACCGCAAGCTGCCTTCGATTATCTGGTCCGGCTGCTGCACGTGTGCTACCAGCGTGGGATTACGGTGTTCTTTACCAACCAGGTGGCGGGCCCCACGGAGATTTCCGGCAACGGCATCTCATCGCTGGTGGACACCCTGATCCGCCTGAGCTTCCAGGAGGAGCCTGGCGAGACCAACCGGTTGCTTCAAGTTGTCAAGTCCCGGGGCGCCGCCCATTCCAACCAGAAGCGGGAATTCTGGATCACCGATCGGGGAATCCGGGTCGGCGAAGCGTTTGTCCGGCAGGGGAGGGCACTGACCGGCACCGCACGACAGATCCAGGAGGCGAAAGAGGTTGCCGAAAGGAAACGGCTCGCCTTCGAGATCCAGCTCAAGGAGCTGGAACTGGCGCGACTGCGGCAAATCCAGGGAGAACTTGCCGGCAAGGGAGGGGAGAACCCTGCCGAGGCTGCCGGCTTGGATGGTCCGGTGCGGGAGGGGACATGAGCACCCGGGACGCGGTGAACCGCCTGAATGATGCCGGCCATTCGGTTCCCCCGTACCACCTCGTGCTTTTCGTTGCCGGGCGTGAGCCCAACTCCATGAAAGCACTGGCGTTCCTCCAGCGCCTGCGGGACGAGTACCTGCCGGAAAACTGTCGGATTGAAGTGGTTGACGTGCTTGAAGATTACTCCGCGGCGGTGGCCGACCGGATCATGGTGGTCCCGGCTCTGCTGGTTGAGTCGCCCCCGCCGCGGCGGGTCATCATGGGGTCTCTCATCGAGGAAGACAGGGTGTTGGCCTCGCTGGGAGTTCTGCCGAAAGGTCGAGGAAGGTGAGCACGGAGACGGGCCGGTCTCCCACTTACGAAGAGCTGCGGGAGCGGCTGGAGCAGCTCGAAGCTGCTTTCAAGGTCCTGCGACGGGGAGAGGCCGACCTGGTGGTCGGCGAGAGCGGACCGCTGGTGGTCCGCCTCAAGTCGCTGGTCGAGGAGAGAGAGCGGCTGGCTGCTGAAATGGAGCAGTTGGCCAGAGAGTGGCAGCTTACTTTCGATTCGAGCCGGGACGGTATTTGCATCCTGGACCCCAGCGGGCGGGTGACGCGGGCCAACCGTGCCGTGGAGGAGATATTCCGGTGCTCCCGCGAAGAGGTGTTGGGGCGTGACTTCTGCGAGCTGGCGGCGGGGAATGGTGAGCAGGCTTTCTCCCGCCGTGATGGTCGGGAGGGAACGGTTCCCTCGCCGGGGGGAGAGAGTCTGGAGTTGCGGCGGGGAGACCGCTGGCTGACCGTTACGGTTGACCCGGTCCGGGGAGCGGCGGGTCAGGTGACGGGGTTCATCGCGCACATCCACGATGTGACCGATCGGAAGCGGATGGAGCTGGAACGCAGCGCGCTGGAAGGCCAGTTGGCCCAGGCCCAGAAGCTGGAGGCAATCGGCCGGCTGGCCGGCGGACTGGCTCACGATTTTAACAACCTGTTGGGCGTGATCCTGGGCTGCGGCGAGCACCTGCTGGACGAACTGCATCCGGGGGACCCGCTTCTGGAAGACGTCCGGCAGATCGTGGACGCCGCCCGGCGATCCGCCACCATGACCAGACAGTTGCTGGCCTTCAGCAGGAGGCAGGCACTCAAACCGCAGGTGGTGATCCTCAACGACAACCTCAGACAGATGGAGAAAATGTTGCGGCGCCTGATCGGGGAGGATATCCAGATCGAGCTCTCTCTGAGGGAGGACTTGGCCCCGGTCATGGTGGACCCGGGGCAGATGGACCAGGTGATTCTCAATCTGGTGGTGAATGCCAGGGATGCGATGCCCGAGGGCGGGAAACTGGTTCTCCAGACCGACAATGTGAACCTGGTCGAGGCCGACACGCTCGCCCGGCCCGGGATCGCCCCCGGGAGATATGTCCGGCTGGCGGTCAGCGACACCGGCTGCGGCATGGAGCCCGAAGTGATGAACCGGATCTTCGAGCCGTTCTTCAGCACCAAGGGTGCCGAGCGGGGGACCGGGCTCGGACTCTCCACCGTGTACGGCATCGTCAGGCAGTCCGGTGGCTATGTCCGGGTGGACTCTTTACCGGGTCGGGGGACGACCTTCGAGGTCTACCTGCCGCAGAGCGAGGCGGAGCCGCGGGCGCAGACGCCGAGGGAAGGTGGTGCAAGGCCCGGCGCCGGCGAGCACCTTCTGGTGGTGGAGGACGATCCCTCCCTGCGTGCTCTTCTGAACCGGATGCTGACCAAACTGGGCTATCGCGTGACGTTGGCGGCCAATGGGGGCGAGGCGGTGGTGCTGGTGGAGGAAGCGGGTCTGAAACCCGATCTGCTGATGACCGACGTGGTCATGCCCGGAATGAGTGGGGTGGTGCTGGCAAAGCGTCTGAAGAGACAATGCCCCGGCCTGCGGGTGGTTTACATGTCCGGCTACGCGGAGCCGTCGGCCTCTCACCCCGGCCTGCTGGACCCGGAGGCGCCGTTTCTGCAAAAGCCCTTCACGGCCCGTGAACTCAGCTCCCAACTGCGGAAGCTCCTGGATTCGTGAGGGCCGGGCGGAGGTCCAGCGTTTTGGCCCGGGGGAAGTCAGGGCTCGAGTTCCACCAGTTCCCGAAACGCCTGGAACTGCCGGTCGGCGAGGTAGCTGGAGCGCACCAGGGGGCCCGCCTCGACATGATCAAATCCAAGCTCCAACGCGATCTCCCGCCACTTCCGGAACTCATCCGGGTGATAGTGTCGGACCACCGGCAGGTGCTTGCGGGTGGGCTGGAGGTACTGCCCCAGGGTCAGGATGTTGACTCCGCAGCTCCGAACGTCTTCCAGCAGCGCCCGCAACTCCTCTTCGGTCTCGCCCAGGCCCAGCATGACGCCGGTCTTGGTGACTCCGGCAGGATCCCAGAGGCGCGCCATGCGAAGCACCTCCAGGGTGACCTGGTAGTTGCCGCCTCCCCGCGCCTTGCGGTACAGCCGGGGAACCGTTTCGACGTTGTGCCCGAACACCTCCGGACGGGCTTCAAGCACCGCATGAACGGACTCGGGCCGCCCCTGAAAATCCGGCGTCAGGACCTCCACCGCGCAGCCCGGCCTGAGCCGGCGGATCTGCCGGATGGTTTCGGCGAAGATGCCGGCTCCTCCGTCCAACTGGTCGTCTCGGTCCACGGAAGTCAGGACCACATGGTTCAGCCCCATTGCGGCCACCGCCTGCGCTACCCGCAGGGGTTCTTTCCGGTCGAGAGGTGCCGGACGGCCCTTGGTCACCGCACAGTAACGGCAGCCGCGGGTGCAGACGTCGCCCAGCAGCATGAAGGTGGCGACTCCGTGAGCCCAGCACTCTCCCATGTTGGGACAGAGAGCTTCCTGACAGACGGTGTTGAGGTGCAGTCCCCGCAGCAGTTGCTTGAGCTCGTGGACCCGGGGTCCGAACGGCGCGCGGACCTTGAGCCACGCAGGATGGCGGCGTCCGGCGGCGGCAGGGGATATCGCAGCGTCCGACATCCCACCCACGTTAGCAGAAACGGCCCGGCTGTGCAGGTCTCCTCGAGCCGGCGCCGCACGGGGGCACGCCGAGCGGCTTTGTTATAATCCCGTCTTGTAGATCCGCCGCCAGTCTTCTAGCATGTGGGTCTCACGTCGGGCCGGTGGGAGAGTACAGGATGGAACCGTATTTTGGCTTGCTGGTCATGGTGCTGTTCGCCGCCGGGACGGCGGGGGCGGTGCTGGCCCTGCAGATGTGGCTCGGGCCAAAGATCAGTTCCCGGGTCCATGACATGCCCTTCGAGTGCGGCAACGAGCCGAAGCGGGTCCTGAGGGGCCGCTTCTCGGTGAAGTTCTTTCTCGTGGCCATCCTGTTCGTCCTGTTCGACATCGAGATGATCTTCCTGTTCCCTTGGGCGGTGATCTACCGGGAGCTGGGATGGTTCGGGTTTGTTGAGATGTTCATTTTCCTGCTGGTGGTGGTCTCCGGCCTGTATTATTCCGTGCGGCGAGGTGCACTCGAATGGCGTTAGGCGGTCCGGGTGAGGGTGCTTTCCTTACCACCAAACTGGACAAGGCTCTGGGCTGGGCCCGGAAATATTCGATTTTTACCTACCCCTTCGTCACCGCGTGTTGCGGGATGGAGTATATGTCGACGGCCTGCGCCCATTACGATATCGATCGATTCGGCGCCGGTCTGCCCAGGTTTTCACCCCGGCAGGCGGACGTTCTGCTGGTGGTCGGAACCATCAACCAGAAGATGGCGCCGGTCCTGCGTCAGGTCTACGACCAGATGTGCGCGCCCAAGTGGGTGGTGGCCTTCGGCGTCTGCACCTGTACCGGCGGCTTTTACGACAACTATGCAGTGGTGCGTGGGATCGACCATGTGGTTCCGGTGGATATCTACATCCCGGGCTGTCCTCCCCGCCCGGAGACGGTTCTGGACGGACTGATCAAGCTGCAGGAGAGGATCCAGAATCAGAAGCACGCCATCTGAGCCCCGGGTTTCCCGGGACGAAGCCCGCGAACGCCGCGAACAAAGTACACGACCATGGAGTACAGTCTGCCGGTCCGGAAGGTTGTTGAGCGCTTTGGTGAGGCGGTGCTGGCCGTGCATTCCGATTTCGGCCAGGACACCGTGACCATCGCCAGGTCCCATCTGCTGGAGCTGGCCCGGTTTCTGAAGGAGGACCCGGAGCTGCAGTTCAACATCCTGATGGACCTGACGGCGGTGGATTACTGGAAACGCCGGCCTCGCTTCGAGGTCGTTTACCACCTGCTGTCGTTGCCGTTCAAACGGCGGCTGCGGGTGAAGGTTCCGGTGGGTGAACCTGAACCCGAGGTGGAAAGCCTGACGGGTCTGTGGCCCAACGCCAACTGGTATGAACGGGAAGTGTGGGACATGTTCGGCATCCGGTTTTCGCATCACCCCGATCTGCGCCGGATCCTGATGTACCCGGAGTTTGAAGGACATCCCCTGCGGAAGGACTACCCGATCAACCGGCGGCAGCCTTTGATCGGGCCCGTGGATTGAGGTCAATGCCCAACATGGCGACCAAGCTTAGAGAACCGGACTGTCGGCCCGGCTTCGGCGAGAATCTGGCGGAGCACGAAATGCTCCTCAACATGGGCCCCTCCCACCCGGCGATGCACGGTGTGATCCGCATCCGGGTGGTGGCCGACGGAGAGATCGTCAAGGACGCTGACATCGATATCGGCTTCCTGCACCGAGGGTTCGAGAAGCATTGCGAGGCGGGAACCTACACCCAGTGTTTCCCCTACACCGACCGGCTCAACTACGTCTCGCCGCTGATTAACAACTTCGGGTTCGCCATGGCGGTGGAGCGGCTGATGGGCCTGAAGGTCCCCGAGCGCTGCGAGTACATCCGGGTGATCATGAGCGAGCTGTCCCGGATTGGGGATCACCTGACCTGTATCGGTGCGTCCGCCATGGAGCTGGGCGCCTTTACGGTGTTCCTCTACATGATCAAGGCCCGGGAATGGATCTATGAGCTGGTGGAACGGGTTACGGGGGCCAGGCTGACCATCTCCTATGCCCGGATCGGAGGTGTCAAGGCGGACTTACCCCAAGGATTTATCGAAGACTGCCGGCAGGTGCTGCGGAAGGTGGACGAAGTCCTGCGGGAAGTGGACGTTCTGGTGACCCGGAACCGGATCTTTGTGGATCGGCTGCGGGGTATCGGGGTGATCAGTGCCGAACGGGCGCTGGCGTACGGAATCACGGGACCGTTTCTGCGTTCCACCGGCGTCGATTACGACGTCCGCAAGGCTTTTCCGTACCATGTGTACGACCGTTTTGATTTCGAGATCCCGGTGGGAAGCCGCGGAGACAACTATGACCGGTACCTGGTGCGCATGGAAGAAATGCGCCAGTCCATCCGGATCATCCGGCAGGCCCTGGACACGATTCCCGAGGGTCCCACCAACGTGGATCCGGAAGGCCGGGTGATCCCGCCGGACCTGATGGCGGACCTGGGGAAATTCGGCAAGACCGCCGGCCTGCTCAACAATGAGGTCCTGATCGAACCGACCCTGGAGGGTTCACAGAAAAGGTTCCACGACCGCGTGTTCGCCGACGATCGCGAAGCCTGGCTGCCGCCGAAGGAGCAGGTGTACTCCAACATCGAAGCTTTGATGAACCACTTCAAGATCATCATGCTCGGCCACGGGATCCGTCCCCCCAAAGGGGAGGTTTACTCCGCCGTCGAGGGCGGGAACGGAGAACTCGGCTTTTATGTGGTCAGCGACGGCACGGACCGCCCGTGGCGGGTCCGCTGCCACCCCCCCTGTTTTCCCATCATGGCCGCGCTGGCTGAGATTCTTATCGGCGACCAGATCGCCGATGTGATCGCTACTTTTGGCTCCGTCAACATGATCGCGGGAGAGCTGGATCGATGAGTGCTCCGTTCGAGTTCACGCCGGAAAACCGGAAGAAGTTCGAAGCCGTGCTGAAGAAGTATCCCCGCAAACGGGCGGCCTTGCTGCCGACCCTGCACCTGGCCCAGGAACAGCACGGCTACATTTCGCCGGAGGTGGAGGAGTACGTGGCGCAACTGGTGGGGGTCCCGGTGGTGGATGTCCGGGAGGTGGTTTCCTTTTACGCCCTGTATTTCACCCGCCGGATGGGACGGCATCACATCCGGGTTTGCACCAGCCTGTCCTGTTATTTGCGGGGCAGCGACGAGGTCAAGGAATGTGTGCGTGAAAAGCTCGGCGTGGAGTCCGGCGAAGTGACGCCGGACGGCGAATACAGTTGGGAAGCCGTCCCGGATTGCCTGGGTGCCTGTGAGATTGCCCCCATGATGCAGGTGGACAAGTATTTCGAAGGCAACCTTACCCCGGAGAAGATCGACCGGATCCTGAACGGGAAGCGGTCCTGAACGGGAAAAGCATCATGCCCATCGTCAAGAACGTCTCGGAATTTTTCGGAGTCGAGGAAGCCCGCAACCTGGCGTGGCGACTCCAGCATGGAGGCTACGAGGGGGCCCGAAAGGCGCTGTCCATGGAGCCGTCCCAGGTGGTGGACGAGGTGCTGCGTTCGAACCTGCGGGGGCTGGGAGGCGCCGGTTTTCCCACCGGCCGGAAGTGGACCTTTGTGCCCAAGAACACGGACAAGCCCAAGTACCTGGCGGTGAACGCCGACGAAGCCGAACCGGGGACCTTCAAGGACCGCTACATCCTGGAATGGGATCCTCACCGGCTGATTGAGGGCATCATCATCTGCTGCTGGGCGGTAGGGATCCATACCGCTTACATCTATATCCGCGGTGAATACGTGCGGCCGTTCGAGCGCATCCAGCAGGCGGTAGACGACGCCTATGCCGCCGGCATTCTGGGGCCCAAGGTCTTGGGCACGGACTTTCAGCTCGATCTTTACGTCCACCGGGGTGCCGGTGCCTATATCTGCGGCGAGGAAACCGGTCTGCTGGAATCGCTGGAAGGGAAGAAAGGCTGGCCGCGTCTGAAACCCCCGTTTCCGGCGGTGGTGGGCCTGTTCGGTTGTCCCACTGTAATCAACAACGTGGAGACGCTTTCCCATCTCCCCAAGATCATCCAGAACGGGGGGCAATGGTTCGCTGACCTGGGAGTTGAACGCAACGGCGGAACCCGCCTGTTTGCGCTTTCCGGTTGCGTCAACCGCCCGGGTGTCTATGAACTGCCAATGGGGACACCGTTGCGGGAGCTGATCTTCGAGCACGGCGGGGGAATCCCCGGCGGCAAGAAGCTGAAGGCGGTCATCCCCGGAGGTACCTCGGCGGCGGTTCTGAAGGCGGACGAAGTGGACATCCCCCTCACTTTCGACGCGCTTGCCAAGGCCCGGTCGATGCTGGGTTCGGGCGCCGTGATTGTGATGGACGAAGATGTCTGCATGGTGAAGGCCCTCCACAACATCGAGCACTTTTTCGCCCATGAGTCATGCGGCCAGTGCACGCCCTGTCGGGAGGGGACAGCGTGGGTTTACCGGATTCTCTCCCGGATCGTGGCGGGAGAAGGCCTGAGGTCCGATCTGGAGACGCTGCGCCATCTTGCCTCCAACATGAGCGGCACCAGCATCTGCGCCCTGTGCGAGGGTGCCGCCGCACCCGTGCGCAGCTTCCTGGAGAAGTTTCCCGAGGAGTTTGAATATTACGTGACCCACCGGCGGTCGATGGTCGAGGAGCGGAAGCGGGCGGTCACGGTCTGAACGGACGAGGTTATGCCGAAGATCACCATAGACGGCCAGGAAATGACCGTAAACCCGGGGGTCACTGTGATCCAGGCGGCGGAGATGGCCGGAATCTACATTCCGCGCTACTGCTATCACCCCGGCCTGTCCATCGCTGGAAGCTGCAGGATGTGCCTGGTGGAGGTGGAAGGGATGCCGGTCCTGCAGATCGCCTGCAACACCCGGGTCCAGGATGGGATGAAGGTGGCCACGGACACCCAGCGGGTGAAGACCGCCCGCCAGGGGATGCTGGAGTTTCTCCTTTCCAACCACCCCCTGGATTGTCCGGTCTGTGACCAGTCGGGAGAGTGCGATCTTCAGAACTTCTATATGGAACACGGCCGCTATCAGAGCCGGTTCCTGGAGAACAAGGTCAAGAAGAAGAAGGCGTTTCCCATCGGGCCGCACGTCATGCTGGACCAGGAACGCTGCATCCTGTGTACCCGATGCACCCGTTTTACCGAGGAAGTGAGCCGCAGCCACGAACTGGGGGTTTTCAACCGGGGCAGCCGGTCGGTCATCGACCTATATCCGGGCAAGATCCTGGACAACCCCTACTCGGGCAACGTTGTCGACATCTGCCCGGTGGGTGCCTTGACGGAGCGGGATTTCCGTTTCCAGTGTCGGGTCTGGTACCTGTCCACCCAGGACTCCATCTGCCACGGCTGCGCCCGCGGCTGCAACATCAGCGTCCATTACAACACCGAGCGGACGTACAAGGCCCAGGGCCGGCGGGTGATGCGGATCAAGCCCAGGTTCCACCCCGAAGTCAACCGATGGTGGATCTGCGACCAGGGCCGCTTTGACTTCAGGTTCCACGATCTGGACCGCATCGAAGGGCCGGAGCTGAGAGCGGACGGACGTCTGCAGCCGTCCGGTTGGGAACAGGCCCTGGACCGGACGGCTGAGGCGTTGGCCGCCGCCCTCCGGGAATTCGGTCCCGATTCGGTGGGGGTGATCCTGTCACCGCAGCTCTCCTGTGAGGAGCTGCTGTACTGTCGCGCCCTGTTTGTGCAGGGGCTTGGAGTGAAACAGGTCGCTTTCCGCAATCCCTGGGAACAGCCGGGACCCGAAGACGACCTGTTAATGAAGGCCGACCGGAATCCCAACACCTGGACCGCCGACCGGCTGGGCTTCAGCGGCGACACCCGGAACCTGCTGGAACAGGCGGCTGCCGGCCAGATCCGGGTGCTGTACGTCTTCCGCCACCAGTTCTCCGAGCCTGAACCGCGGGAGCTGCTCCACCGGGTGGCGACCCTGATTTACCAGGGAACCAACTGGGGACCCGCCGCCCAGGCGGCGGCGATCGTGCTGGCGGGGGCGACCCACGTGGAAAAGAGTGGAACCTTCGTAAATTTCGAAGGCCGGGTGCAACGGTTTCATCAGGCGCTGACACCCCTGGAGGACAGCCGTCCGGATGTGGAGATCCTGACCGCTCTGGCAGGCCGGCTGGGAATCCAGCTTCCGGCCTCCCCGGAAACCGCGCTGGCGGAGTGGGCGGGAATCGCGGTGGAGGAAATCGGTCCGGAAGGCCTGCTGCTGGCCGAAGCTATGACGGCGTGAGCCGCGGAGGACGGCACGGGCGCTTTGGACGACGGGATCGAGCACATGACGTATCTGATTGATGTGGGCAAGGTGGTGTTCCTGTTCTCTGTGGTCATGGGCCTCGCCTCCCTGCTGACGTGGATGGAACGCAAGCAGAGTGCCGTCATGCAGGATCGGATCGGCGCCAACCGCGCCGACATCTTCGGCATCCGGGCGTTGGGTCTGGTTCACATCCTGGCCGACAGCATCAAAATGTTCGTCAAGGAGGACTTCGTTCCGGCCCAGGCGAACCGCCTGGTCTACACCATCGCGCCCGTGGTCGCCCTGTTCTTTGCGCTGGTCAGCTTCGCCGCCATCCCCTTCGGCGGGGTGTACGAGTTCGGCGGACTGTCGGTCTCCCTTCAGGTCTTCAACCTGAACGTGGGCCTGCTGTTTGTTTTCGCCATGATGAGCATGGGCATCTACGGGTTCGTCCTGGGCGGTTGGGCCTCGGCGAACAACTACGCTCTGCTGGGCGGGCTGCGGGCATCAGGCCAGATGATCTCCTACGAGATCACCATGGGTGCGACGGTGATCGGAGCCCTGATGGTTTACGGCACCCTCGACCTGCAGGAGATCAACTTCTACCAGGGGAATCTGGCCTGGGGCTGGCTGCCGATGTGGGGCGTGCTGCTGCAGCCGGTAGGCTGCATTCTGTTCATGACCGCCGCCATGGCCGAGACCAAGCGCGTGCCCTTCGACATCCCCGAGGGCGAGTCGGAGATTATCGGTTACTTCCTCGAATACAGCGGCATGCGTTTCGGCATGTTTTTCCTGACTGACTTCATCGAGACGGTGCTGGCGGCGGCGCTGACGGCTACCCTGTTCTTCGGCGGCTGGCAGGTGCCGTTCCTGACCTCCTCGGGTTTTGTGTTCCCGTGGGGGACCACCTGGGAGTTGCCGGTGGTGGCGGTGGCGCTGCTGCAGGTGGGCGCTTACGTCACCAAGGTCTTCCTGCTTTGCTTCTTCCTGCTGCTGGTGCGGTGGACCCTGCCCCGATTCCGGTGGGATCAGCTGATGCGGCTGGGGTGGACCATCATGCTGCCGCTGTCGCTGTTGAACATTGTGGTGACCGGCCTGGTGCTGCTTTACGTGGAGCGTTGATCCGATCATGGCCCTGCGAGTCCAGGAAAGAGACCTGACACTGCTGGAGAAACTGTACATCCGGGAGGTTGCCGCCGGGTTGTGGTTGACTGCCCGGCGATTCTTCCGGAACCTGGGGATCCATGTCGCCCACGTGTTCGGTTTGGCGAAGGACCTGCGCGGTGCCGAAACCTACCAGTATCCGGAGGAGCGGCGCCCCTTGGCGCCGCGCCTGCGCACTCTGCATCGGCTGACCAGGCGGGAAGATGGGTCGCCGCGCTGTGTGGCTTGCATGATGTGCGAGACGGTCTGTCCGGCCCACTGCATTTACATCGTGGCAGGTGAGCATCCGAATCCCCAGATCGAGAAGTACCCGGTCCGGTTCGACATCGACTTGGGGCTGTGCGTTTTCTGTGGATATTGTGTGGAAGCCTGTCCGGAGGATGCCATCCGGATGGACACGGGGATTCTGGAGTTTACGTCATATACCCGCGAAGGGATGATTCACGATCTGGCGTCCCTCCTGTCGCGTTCCCAGCCTCCGCCGGCCGGTCGGATCCCGGAGCGGGTGTCGGCGGCCGATGCATTGTAGCCCTGGGGGAATCGGGAGTCGGGAGGGGGGAGTCGGGAGGGGAAGTCAGGAGTCGGTCGCTGTCCGATTTCAACCTGTATACGCCGACCTTGTAGGCGCGATGCCAGGGGACTCCCGTCCGCTGACCCGGTTACCATAAGAGTTCCCACAAGTCTCTCCCACTGCTCCGAGCCCTCCGAGTGAACCGCCGGACCGGCTGAAGACCTGAACCTTCCTACCTACCGCGGCACGCCCCTTCCGGGAGCACCGACTCCTGACCCATCCCAGGGTGTGTGCCCAGGTCGTTGAGCACGGCGTCTCCTGACTCCCGATTCCTGACTCCTGACTCCCCCTCCTCCCCTCTCCCAACTCCCGACTCCTGTTCAGCGCAGCCCGGATATAATCCCCTGTCACATGGCTCGCAAAAGGATCGTGGTGGCCATTACCGGTGCGTCGGGCCCAATTTACGGGATCCGGACCCTGGAGCGGTTGCGCCAGATGCCCGACGTGGAGAGCCATCTGATCTGCAGTCTGGCGGCGCGCCGCACCATCCAGATCGAGACCTCGATGACCGTGAGGGAGATCGAGGCGCTCGCCGACGTCGTCCACCATCCCAACGATCTGGCCGCCCCCGTTTCCAGCGGTTCCTATCGCACCTGGGGAATGGTGATCGCCCCCTGTTCGGTCGCCACCATGTCCAGCATCGCCATGGGGATAACCAAGGACCTGATCACCCGTGCCGCCGACGTCACCCTGAAGGAAGGGCGGCGTCTGGTGTTGCTGCCGCGGGAGTCGCCTCTGCACTTGGGGCATCTGCGCCGTCTGGTGGAGCTGGCCGAGCTGGGCGCGATCGTCGCCCCGCCCCTGCCCGCCTTCTACCCGCGTCCGCGGACGGTGGAGGAACTGGTGGACTACAGTGTCGCCCGCGCCCTGGATCTGCTGGGTCTCGACCCGCCGGACCTCCCGCGCTGGGGCGAAGACGAACCATAATCCGTCAACGGGTCAGCCGATCGACCAGCCATCGGCAGTACGCGTCCCTGTCTTTCCAGCGCAGGGCCGCCCGCATCCGGTTCCCCTGTTCACTGCGCCGGGTCATCCCCTCGTCGGTCACTTCCAGGGTGACCTCCTCCACCTCCACCCATTCGTGGCTCACCGCCAGCGCCACGGCCAGGGTATCGAACAGAATGGAAGACTCCACCTCGGGATCGACCTTTGTCCAGTCCACCTTCCCGGCCCACAGACGATAGTTCTCCATGAGCGCCTGAAGAGACGGCTTTGGCGACTGGGCAACCTGCCGATAGAGGTCCCCGCTGAGCCGGATCAAGCCGCAGGTGTCCAGGGGCGCCAGCAGCAGATCCCAGGGAGCCTGAAACATGGCCCGGGCCGCCGGTACATCCTGTTTGACGTTGTATTCGGGGTCAGGAGTGGGTTTGCCGTCATAGCCCACGTCCACGCTGCCGCTCATGGCAATCACCCGGGCCTTCTCCGCGACCCGGGGCTCCCGCTGCAGAGCCTCGGCGAGATTCGGTACCGGGCCGATGGCGAGAATCACCACCGGCTCCTCCGACCGCATCACCAGGTCCACCATGGCCTGGACTCCGTCGTTGTGGACCGACCCTGGATACCGGGACAGCTCGTAGTCGGAGGCCCAGTCACGTTGCGGGACAAACGACTCGCCGAAGGACTTTCCCACTCCCACGGGAACGTCCGTTCGCCCGGCGACCTCCAGGAACTTGGCGGCGATCCGCGCCCGGGCCTCGGTATCCCCGCTGTCGGTGACCACCAGCTTCAGATCCAGTTCCGGACATTCCAGCAGCAGCGCCAGCGCCCAGGTGTCGTCGATATCGGTCCCGATGTCGGTGTCCAGGATGACGGGGAGGCGCCCCGGGGCCGCCGAGCCCGATCCTCCGGCGGAGGGTCCTGCCGGGTCGCCGACTCCTCCGGAACATCCGAATGCCAACAATGTCGCCAGGACACCCAGCTCAGTTCCCAGCCTCATAGACAATCTCCCCTCCGACGATCGTGTACACCACCTGGGTTGACCGGATATCGCCTTCCGGCACCCGCAGCAGATCCTGTGAGAACACCGTGATATCCGCCAGCTTCCCGGCCGTCAAGCTGCCCTTGAGGTCTTCTTCAAACGCGGCGTAGGCGCCTGCCCGCGTATAGGAAATGAGCGCCTCCTCCCGGGTCATGGTCTGTTCGGGGTGGAAGCTGCGACGGTCCTGCATCCGCCGGGTCACCGACGCATAGAAACAGGCGATGGGATCGATCGGCTCCACGGGTGCGTCGGTGCCGTTGGCGATCACCACTCCGGCGTCCAGCAGTCTCCTCCAGGCGTAGGCCCCGTTTCGGGCCCGAACCTCACCGATCCGTAACGGCACCCAGGGGCCGTCCGAGACTGCATGAACGGCCTGCATGGCCGCCACCACTCCCAGACGCCCGAACTCCGGGATATCCGCCGGGTCCAGGTGCTGGGCATGCTCGATGCGCCAGCGGCGCCGGCGCGCCTCCCCGCCGTCACCCAGCAGGCGGGAGTACAGCCCCAGCACCTCTGCGTTGGCACGGTCTCCGATGGCGTGGACGCACATCTGAAGGTCCTGCTGCAGGGCGATCCGGGCGGTGGCTTCCAGGTCCGCCACCGGGGTGGTATTGAGGCCGGTGACCGGCAGGTCGGCGTACGGTTCCTTGAGCCAGGCGCCGTGGGAACCCAGCGCCCCGTCGATGTAACGCTTGACGGCTCGGACCGTCAGGTGGTGGTCGAAGGCCCCCACCTGACGCCAGGCCCGTCCTTCGGCGGCCAGCCGGTGGTCAGGCTCGTTGAGCATCACGTAGAGCCGGACCGGGAGCCGGCCTGCCGCCGCGGCTTCCCGGTAGAAGGCGACGTCCTCGAACGAGGCTCCAGCGTCGTGGAAGGTGGTGATGCCGTGGCTGACGATCTGTTTGAGGGCGTGTTCCAAAACCTGCAGCCGCCGTTGCCGGCGGGCCTGCGGGTCTAGCGACGCCATCTGCTGCGCCCGCACCCGCTCCACCAGCGACGCGGCGTTTTCGCGCAGCACGCCGGAGGGGCGTCCGCGGGCGTCACGGACGATGGTTCCGCCAGGAGGGTCTGGGGTTCCGGGACCGATACCCGCCAGGTTCATGGCCCGGGCATTGACAATGACCGCATGGCCGCTGGCGTGCTCCAGCAGGACCGGGTGCTCCGGCGAGACCCGACTCAGTTCGTCGTGGACGGGCAGTCCCTCCAGGTTCGGCCGGGGAGGGGCAGACCACTTCTCCTGATGCCAGCCGCGACCCACGATCCACTCTCCGGGCGGAGTCCGACCGGCTGCTTCCGCCACCAGATCGACAATCTCCTGCCAGCTCCCACAGGCGGCCAGGTCCAGTTGCAGGGACGCCTCGCCGAGGGCGCCCAGGTGAGCATGACTTTCGATCCAGCCGGGGGTGGCCAGCCGGCCGCGCAGGTCCAGGCTCCGGGTCCCGGGACCCGCCAGACTCCTCACCGCAGCCGAAGTCCCCAAGGCCTGAATCCGGCCGCTGCGAACCGCCAGCGCTTCCACCTCCGGCTGGGCGGGGTCGAGGGTTACGATTCGGCCGTTGAACAGGACCAAGTCCGGTGGTGCTTCCTGCGAACAGCCGCCCATCATCGTTAAACAGGCCGCCAGTGTTACCAGCGGGAACCGGTCGAACCCGCGCCGTCCCCAAAATCCCATGCCGACCTCCCCAGTGGCTTCCCCCGTCGTCCGGCAGCCGCAGGGCTCACGCCGTGCCGCCGCCGACGTCCACGCCGGCCAGGCGCCGGAAATAGTCCTCAATGGCGTCCACCAGATCAGGAACCGTTGAGCGCTCCGGCATGCAAACCACCCGGGCGCCGTACTCCCGCGCCGTGTCACCGGTGATGGGGCCGATGACGGCGCACCGCAGACTGTCCGGTTCCACCCAGTCCCCCGCCAGTTCAAAGAAATTGCGGACGGTCGAGGAGCTGGTGAAGGTGACGAGATCCGGTGGAGATTCCTGCAGGGCCTGTTGAAGGCGCTGTCGGGCGTCCGGCGGAGCCGTCGTTTCGTACACCGGGATCACATCCACTTTCGCTCCCAGCGACTCCAGCCGGCATGGCAGGACCTCCCGCGCCACCTTGGCTCGGGGCAGGAGGAACCGCAGACCCTCCAGCCGTCCTCCACAGCGCTGCCGAAGAGCCTCGAGCACGCCTTCCGCCTGGTAGATCTCGGGTTGCAGCGCCACCTTCCCGCCCAGGGCTTCCACCCGGCGGCTGGTGGCGGGCCCGATGGAGCAGATGGGGGGCAGACCGGCATCACGGGGCAGGCGCCGGAAGAAGAACTCGACCCCGTTGACGCTGGTGAAGATAATCCAGTCGTAGTTCTGCAGATGCCGGATTGCCGCATCCAGGGGAGCGGGATCCAGAGGCACCACCGCGATGGTGGGTACCTCCACCACCTGGGCGCCGCGCTCGAGCAACAGGGCGGTGAAGGATCCGGCCTGAGTGCGGGGACGGGTCACCAGAATCGTCCTGCCGGTGAGAGGCGAAGTCATGGGGTCGTCCTGCGCAGCAGATCGGCCGCCCCCTGCAGGCGGAAGAACTCAGCGATTTCGCCCACGAGCTGTTCGAGCCCTGCCGCCGGGCCGGTGAGGCTCCGCTGGATCAGCTCCTGTCCGTCGGGGGCGGCAATGAAAGCGGAAAAGACAGAGAAGCCTGCAGTCAGGGCGGCGTGAGCCCCGAGCGGGAGCTGGCAGCCGCCTCCCATCAGGCGAAGGAATTCCCGTTCCGCGTCGACGGCGGCCCGGGTGGGGTAGTCCTCCAACGGGCTGAGCAGCTCGAGCAGCTCGCTGTCGGCGGCCCTGACTTCCACCGCCAGGGCGCCCTGGCCCACGGCAGGAATCATTTCGTCCAGAGTGAAGAGGCTGGTGATCCGATCCTCCAGCCCCAGGCGCCGGAGGCCTGCCGCCGCCAGGATGATGCCGTCGAGGTTGTCGGATTCCAGCTTGCGCAGCCGGGTGTCCACGTTACCCCGTAACGGGACCACCTCCAGGTCAGGCCGTTGATGACGGACCTGGACCATCCGTCGCAGCGAACTGGTGCCGATGCGGGCGCCGGATGGAAACTGCCCGAGACCGGAAACGGGGTTACGCGCCAGCAGGGCATCCCGGGGGTCCTCCCGGGGGGGAACCGCCCCGATGGTCAGGCCGTCGGGGAGCTCGGTGGGAAGGTCCTTCATGCTGTGCACCGCCAGGTCGATGGTACGGTCCAGCAACGCTTCCTCGATCTCCTTGACGAAAAGCCCTTTGGTGCCGCCGGCCAAGGCAGCCAGAGAAGCGGTGGACAGGTGGTCACCGGTGGTCCGGATGATCCGGGTTTCCACCTGCAGGTCCGGGTCCAGCATCCGCAGGCGCTCCACGATCCATTGGGTCTGGGCGAGGGCGAGTTTGCTGCCCCGCGTACCGACCACCAGCGGTCTCATTTCGATTCCTCGAGGTGAAAAGCCTGGGCGATGGCCTCGGCGGCGTCCCGGCGCTGGGACGGGTTTTCCAGCGTCCGCTTCATCTCCACCATCAGGGGGTGAGCGATCCGATGGGCCGTGCGTAACATCAGGCGCTCCAGGCGGGCCAGTTCCTGGGGGGAGAAAGCGTCGCGGTCTTTCGTCAGCTCCTCCAGACAGATTTCTTCGAGGCGGCGGCGGACTGAGTTTACCAGCGGGCCGATGTTGCCCCGGTGGAAGCCCATGATGAAGTTTTTCACCTCAGCCTGGACTATCTCCTCAGCCTGCTCTGCCTCGTGTCGGCGCTCCTCAAGATTGCTTGCCGCCACCAACTGCAAATCGTCGATGTCGTAGGCAAACACGTTGTCGATCTCGTTGACGGCCGGTTCAACGTTCCGCGGAACCGAGATGTCCACCAGAAACAGCGGGGTGTACTTCCGCCGGCGGATGACCTGTTCCGCCAGCTTCCGTGTAATCAGGAATTCCGGGGAACCGGTGGAAACCACAACGATATCGGAGGTCACCAGGGCATCTTCAAGGCGGTCCATTGCCAGCGCCTCTCCCTGGAATCGACGGGCGATGGCATCCGCTTTCTCCGGCGTCCGGTTGGCCACCCGGAGCCGATCACTGCCGGCGGCCAGCAGAGCCTCGGCGGCCAGCTCCCCCATCTTGCCGGCGCCCAGGAGCAGGACGCTGTGGCCCCGGAGTTCGCCGAAGATCTTTACCGCCAGATCGACGGCCACCGAGCTGACCGACACCGACGACTGTCCGATTCGGGTTTCATTGCGGACCCGTTTGGCCACGAAAAAAGCATGGGGAAGCAGCCGGCTGAGAGCACGCCCCACCGCACCGGCCCGCTGGGCGGCGGCGTAGGCCTGTTTGAGCTGCCCCAGAATCTGGGCCTCGCCGGGTACCATGGAGTCCAGGCTGGACGCCACCCGGAACACGTGATGGATGAGGTCCTGGCCGGTCAGCAGGTAAAGGTGGGGCTTCAACTGCGCTGTCTCCAGGTGGTGGAAATCGCACAGGAACTCCTGCAACCGTTCCGGAGAGGCACCGTTGGCACCGCTTCCGCCCACCACCTCCACCCGGTTACAGGTGGAGAGGATCAGGCCCTCCTCGAACCCCCAGCGTTCCCGCAGGGAGGCCAGCGCCTCTCCCAGCCGTTCCTCGGGAAAGGCCACCTTCTCCCGTATGCCGATGGGAGCTGTTTTGTGGTTGAGACCAGCCAGGACCAAATTCATGGCTCAGAACCGGTGCTGTCCGCCGAAGAAGCTGACGCCCAGGAAGGTGAACAACACACAGAGGAAACCCACCATGCTGATCAGAGCGGCGCGGCGTCCGCGCCACCCCGCGGTAAGGCGAAGGTACAGCAACGCCAGATAAATCGACCAAGTGGACATGGCCGAAATGACCTTGGGATCCTTGGTCCATCCGTCGACCCACTCCTTTTCGGCCCAGATCATCCCGGCGACCAGCCCCAGGGTCATGAACAGAAAACCGGAAATCAGGAACTTCAGAAACAGATCGTCGAGCATGCTCAGCGAGGGGAGCTGGTGGTAGAAGGTCCTCGTCCGCTTGGCTTTCAGCTCCCGCTCCTGGAGGAGGTACAGTCCCCCCGCCAAGAACACCATGAAGAACATCCCGTAAGCCAGAAACATGAACGTGGAGTGCATGAGGACCCAGGAACTGCGGAGCATGTCCGGGATCGGCGAGGCCTTGATAAAGACCGTGCTCAGCATGAACGCCGCCACCAACGGCAGCAGAAACAAACCCAGTGCCCGGATGCGGTAGCGCGCCTGGGCGATAAGAAAACAAAGCACCACCGTCCAGGCGAAGAATGCCAGCGACTCCCGCAAACCGATCATCGGCAGAAACGACTTCTCAAAGCCGCGATGGATGAGGAAACCGGTGTGGAAAACAAACCCCAGCGCCACCGAAATCTGGGCGACCCGCACAAACAGTTCACGCCTCGTCAGGAAAGCCGCGCCGCTGTGGAACAGGCCCACCACATAGAACCCGAACGCGGCATTGAAAAGCAGGCCTCCCATGGGCAACCCCATTATAGCCGCCGAAGGTCGCTGCTGACCTTCACTCCGCTCCGTCGTCGCCGATGGCTCCCACCGGGCAGCCATGCATGGCATCCCGAGCCAGCTCCTCCTCCTCGGGTGTCTCCGGCTGGCGGATCACCACCGCATTGCCTCCCGCATCGATGGCGAAGAGCTGTGGTGCCGTCGCCACACAGAACTTGGCCGAGATACAGGACCGATCGACATAGTAGCGGCCCTTCGCATTGTTGGGCCAGCGGGCTTCCTTGTCCGCCATGTTGCGTGCTCCTCGTAGCTGCCGGCGTCAGCGCCGTCCCTGGTTTCAGCAAGCGAGCCTACCCGGTTCGCCGGGTCGGCTTCAACCCGGCGGTGGCTGGAGAGCCCGCGGCGTGGCTTTCGGGAGCCCGAGGTGACACTGCAGGATGGGCCGCTTAGGATAGGACGGTGGAGACCATGACCCGAGCCGAACAGCTTGCCCGGTTGGCGGAGGCGTCGTGTTTCGACGTGGTGGTGATCGGCGGCGGGGCCACCGGGCTGGGCACCGCTGTGGAAGCGGCGTCAAGGGGCCTTTCGGTGGCGCTGGTGGAGCGGGGCGATTTCTGCCAGGGCACCTCCAGCCGGAGCACCAAACTGATCCACGGCGGTGTTCGCTATCTCGCGCAGGGAAATCTCACCCTGGTGCGGGATGCCCTCCGCGAGCGCGGCATCCTGGTCCGCCGGGCCCCGCACTTGGTCTGGACCCTGCCGTTGGTGCTTCCCCTGTACCGGTGGTGGGAAGGTCCCTTTTACTGGACCGGTCTGAAGCTGTACGACCTGCTGGCCGGCCGTTTGGGGCTCGGGCCCACCCGCTGGTTGTCGCCCGCCGAAGTCCGCCGGGAATTGCCGGGACTTGCGGAGGACGGATTGCGCGGCGGTGTCCGGTTCTTTGACGCCCAGTTCGACGACGCCCGCCTGGGAATGACCCTGGCCACAACCGCCGCCAGGCTGGGGGCGGTGGTACTGAACTATGTCCGCGTGGAGAGTCTGATGCGGTCGGGTTCCAGTGTGACCGGTGTGGCGGTCCGGGATGCCGCCGCTGGCGGCTGCTTCGAAATCCCGGCCCAGGTGGTGATCAACGCCACGGGTACCGGTGCCGATGCCATCCGCGCCATGGCGGATCCGGCCGCCCGCCCCCGCATCACCCTGAGTCGAGGTTCGCATGTCGTGCTTCCTTCCTCCTGCCTGGGCGGGGCCAGCGCCTTGCTGGTGCCCCACACCGACGACGGGCGGGTGCTGTTCGCCGTCCCCTGGCTGGGACGGACTGTGGCTGGGACCACTGACGTTCCGGTGGAAAGCGAGGAGCTGGACCCCTCCCCGACGGTGGAGGAGGTCGAGTTTATTCTGGCTCATCGGGGGAGATACCTGCGCCGGCAGCCGGCTCCGGACCAGGTGCTGAGCGTGTTTGCCGGGCTGCGGCCGCTGGTGGGGGAGGATCGGGGCCGAACGGGCCGGACGTCGGCCCTGTCCCGCGACCATGTCCTGGAGGTACTCGGAAGCCGGCTGGTCTCGGTGATGGGAGGGAAGTGGACCACCTACCGGAAGATGGCTGAAGACGCCGTGGATCTGGCGGCGGAGATCGGAGGGTTGAAGGCGGCACCGTCCCGGACCGCGGCGATGAACCTGGGGGCCTGCCGGCCGGGGCTGGCAGCGGCGGGAGTACTGGGTGTGTACGGTGAAGCGACGGCTGAGCTGGAGGCACTCCTGGTGCAGCGTCCGGATCTGGCGGAACCACTGCATCCCCGGCTGCCTTACCTTAAGGTTCAGGTGGTCTGGGCGGCCCGGCGGGAACTGGCCTTGAAGCTGGAGGATGTGCTGGTCCGCCGCACGCGCAGTCTGTTGCTGGACGCTTCGGCGGCCATCGAGGCAGCGCCGGTGGCCGCAGCCCTTATGGCGGCTGAGCTGGGTTGGGACCAAGCGCGGCGGGAGCAGGAAGTCGCCGGCTTCCGGTCACTGGCTGCCCGCTATCTCTACCGCCCTCTCCGAGGTCATCCAGGGTCGTGAGACCCGAAGGCTCAGGATGGCGGAGAACCTTTGAACCCGCCTGAACCCTCACTCCGCTATCCATCCGAAGCTGCGTTCCACCGCCCGTTTCCACCAGCGGTAACCGGTTTCACGGCGGTCCTCGCTCCAGGTGGGATCCCAGCGGCGGTCCGGTTCCCACTGGGCGGCGAGAGCTTCCAGTCCGGGCCAGAAACCGGCAGCCAGACCGGCGGCGTAGGCCGCGCCCAGCGAGGTCGTTTCGGCGATCTTCGGCCGGACCACCGGCAGCCCCAGAATGTCCGCCTGAAGCTGCATCAGGGTGTCGTTGGCGGTGGCTCCGCCGTCCACCTTGATCACCTGCAGCTCCACCCCGGAATCGGCCTTCATAGCCTCCAGCACGTCGCGGCTCTGGTAACAGATGGACTCCAGCACCGCCCGGGCGAGGTGACCGCGGTTGGAGTAGCGGGACAGGCCCACCACCACTCCGCGGGCGTCGGAACGCCAGTACGGCGCAAACAGTCCGGAGAAGGCGGGGACAAAGTACACTCCTCCGGTGTCCTCCACCGTGCGGGCGAGTTCCTCCACCTCGGGGGCGCTGCGAATCAACCCGAGCTGGTCACGCAACCACTGGACCGCTGAACCGGTGACGGCCACCGAACCTTCGAGGGCGTAGGCCGGCACGTCATCCCCGAGACGGTATGCCACCGTCGTCAGCAACCCCGCCTCCGAAGCTGCCGGGCGCGGTCCCAGGTTGAGCAGCATGAAATTGCCGGTACCGTAGGTGTTCTTGACCTGTCCCGGAGTGAAACAGACCTGGCCCACCGTGGCTGCCTGCTGGTCCCCCAGGATCCCGGTGATCGGGACGCCGGTGATGGCCGAACCTTCGGCAGCCCGGCCGTAGACCCAGGAAGAGGGGCGAATCTGCGGAAGGCCCTCCCTCGGGACCTGGAAAATGTGCAGCAGTTCCTCATCCCAGTCCAGCGTCTGCAGATCCATGAGCATGGTTCGCGAGGCGTTGGTGACATCGGTGGCGTGCACTCCGCCCCGGACGCCTCCCGTGAGGTTCCAGAGCAGCCAGGCGTCGATGGTCCCGAAAACGGCCCCGCCCCGGGCGGCAGCCGGACGCAGCCCGTGCACGTGGTCGAGAATCCAGCGGATCTTGGCGCCGGAAAAGTAGGTGGCCGGCGGCAGACCCGTGCGCCGCCGCACCAGTTCGGCCTGCCCCGCGCGCTTCACGTCCCGGATCAGCTGGTCCGTGCGGGTGTCCTGCCAGACGATGGCGTTGTAGTACGGTTCTCCGGAACGGGGGTCCCACACCACGGTTGTCTCCCGCTGGTTGGTCAGTCCGACTGCGGCAAGGTCCCCCGCTTGCAGACCCGCCTGCTGCAGCGCGCCCTCCACGCAGACAAGGGCGTTGCGGACGATCTCCAGCGGGTCGTGTTCGACCCAGCCGGGACGGGGCAGGATCTGACGGTGTTCGAGCTGGCAGCGGGAAACCTCGTGTCCCGCGTGGTCGAAGATCATGAAACGGGTGCTGGTTGTTCCCTGATCCAGGGCGCCCACAAACTCTGGCATCATCGAGCTCCTTTCGGGACCGCCGTTGCCGGAGGCAAGGTTAGAAGCCTATCAGCGTGTAAATCCAGACCCCCGCCAGACCTCCAGCCAGCGGTCCCAGCACCGGAACCCAGGAGTAACCCCAGTCCGAGGGTCCCTTGCCGGGAATCGGCAGCAGGCTGTGCGCCAGGCGGGGGCCGAAATCACGGGCCGGGTTGATGGCGTAACCGGTGGGGCCCCCCAGCGAGAGCCCGATGGACCACACCAGCAGGCCCACCAGCAGGGGCTGGATGGCACCGCTGTAGACGACGGAGAGATCCAGCTCATCCGGGCGTTTCAGGACCTGTGCCTGGTCTCCCAACGCCATCAGGACGAACAGGAAGACTGCAGTGGTCAAGAACTCCGTCAGGAAATTCGCAGGGCGATGCCGGATGGCCGGGACCGTGCAGAAAATGCCCAGCTTGGTGGTCGGGTCCGCGGTGGGACGCCAGTGCTTCAGGTAAATCAGCCAGACCACCGCTCCGCCCAGGAAGCCGCCGGCGACCTGGGCCGCCAGGTAGCCAGGCACCGCAGCCCAGGGAAAAGCGCCGACGGAGGCCAGCGCCACGGTAACCGCCGGGTTGATGTGAGCACCACTGATCCGCCCCACTGCATAGACCGCCATGGTCACAGCCATCGCCCACCCGGTGGCGATGACGATCCAGCCCGAGCCCTGACCTTTACTGTCCTTCAGGCACACATTGGCCACCACTCCGTCGCCCAGGATGATGAGGATCATGGTGCCGAACAGTTCCGCCGCCAATTCGAGCATCTCTTCACCCTCCCTCAGCCGCTCACAGGACTTCCGCCGGAATCCGCTCCCGGCCCGACCGGATCCTCATGGTGGCGATCCCTCCCAGACAGACCAGTACCGCTCCCGCCAGGGAATAGACGTCCGGGAGGTTCCCCCAGAGCAACCAGTCGAACAGGCCGGCGAATAGCACAGAACTGTAAATGAAAGGGCCGACCGCCGCCACCGGGGCCAGCGAATATCCGCGGGTGAGGAAGACCTGGCCGGCGGCTGCGGTCAGTCCCACTCCCGCCATGATCGCCCAGGCGCCGGGCCCGGCGGAGTATGGGGTCGTCCCTGCCGGGACTATCGAAAGCAACGTGGAGATCAAGGCGAAATAGAAGACGATCCGAAACACCGGCTCAGTCCGGGTCAGGCGCCGGACCGTCACCTGGGCCACCGCTCCCGACAGGCCGGCGCAAAGACCAATCAAGGCCACCGGATTGAACAGGCCGGCGGTGGGTTTGACGATGAAGGCCACACCGACGAACCCGAGCAGCAGCGGGAGCGCCATCGTCCGGTTCCATTCCTCCCTGAGCCATACCCGTGCAATCAACGGCATGAACAGGGGCACGGTGTAGTTCAGCAGGACCGCATCCGCCAGCCGCAACCGGCTGATGGTGAAGAAGAAGCAGTAGATCGCCGCCAGTCCGGCCAGCGAGCGCAGCAGGTGCAGGGGCAGGGAGGCGGTCTGCAGGCGTCTCAGGCCCTCCCCCCGTGCCAGCCAGGGCAGGAAGAAGGCGAGGGCGAAGGCGTTGCGGAGGAAGACCACGGAAGCGTTGGGCAGCTGGTCGGAGACGGCTTTCACGCCGGTACCCATGGCGGCGAACATGAGTCCCGCCAGAGTGATCTGGGCTGCGCCACGCCAGGAGAACATCGCAGAGCATGGTAGCTCATGGGCGGGAGTCAGGAGTCGGGACTCAGGATTCAGGAGTCGGGATTCAGGAGTCGGGAGTCGGGATTCAGGAGTCGGGAGTCGGGATACGACTCAGCGGTCAGCGAAGCCCGCGGCGGCGGGCCTTGCGCCCGCTCTTTCGTGCCCGGCGCCTCGCGACGTGCCTGGGGGGCGACCGCGATCACCCCCGGCGAAGCCACCGGGCCCGGGTCTCGCCTGACGGCTCGGCTCCGGGCTGCCTTTGTCCGCCTGGGCGACAGGCGGCGAGTTACGGGGTTCCGGATTTGCTGCCGACACGTCGTCGGCAGCCTCACTGGGGCCGGCGTTTCAGGGCTGAAGCCTCTGTCTTCGGGCCGCTTCCCTTGGGGCGGCGCCCTGCGGGCTTGCCCCAGGCTCGGATGCTGAGGCTATGCCTTCGGCGTCTCCCGGCCGGCGACGCGATATCGGGGTTTCGAGGTTACGGGGTCATGGGCCACTGACTCCTGACCACGAACTCCGTTGAACCGCCGCCGGGCTTCTGCTAAGGTGCGCCCCGACTGGAGGAATCGCCCGTGGACAAACTGGGAGTGCTCGTCGTCGGCCCCGGCTGGGTGGCCGGCCAACACATCCGGGCCTATCTCAACAACCCCTGGACTGAAGTGCGAGCCCTGGCCGGAGTCCTGCCCGAAGACCGGGACCGGGCCCGCCACTACATGCAGACGCTGAACTTCAGCTGCGAGTACTACCCGGACTTCGAGCAGGCACTGCGCCGGGACGACATTCAGATCGTCGCGGTGTGCACCATCAACCATCTCCATTTCCCCCAGGGACTGGCCGCGCTGGAGGCCGGCAAACACGTTTTTCTGGAAAAGCCCATGTGTTTTACCCCGGACGAGGGCCGGCGGCTGGTGGAAGCGGCCGCGGCCCGGAACCTCACCACCCAGGTGGGTCATGTGGTCCGCTATTACCCGGCGGTTGCCGGCCTGCACTCCATGATCCGCCGTGGCGCCATCGGTGAGGTCTTCTATTGCGAGTCGGGTTACTGGCACGAGATCAAGGGCGCCTGGAAGGTCCGCCGCCAGACCGGAGGCAATGCTTTGCTGATGGCGGGCTGCCATTCGGTGGACATGGTCCGCTGGATGGTGGGGGAAACCGATGACGTGGTCGAGGTTTCGGCCGCCTCGGTGCCGGCCCGGCGCCGCCACGACTTCGAATACGACCCGACGATGGTCGTCACCCTGCGGTTCCGCAGCGGCGCCGTCGGCAACGTCAGCGTCTGCCTGGAATCGAATATGCCGTACGTGTTTCATCTCCAGGTCAACGGTACCGGCGGCACCGTTCGCAACAATGGGATCTTCTCCCATTGGTTTCCGGGACAGAAGGATTTCATGCGCCTGCCGGCGACCTATCCCGATGACTGGGAAGTGAGCCACCATCCTTTCCCGGAGGAAGTCGCGGATTTTGTCGACTGCATCCGCACCGGCCGGGAATCCGACCTCAGCTTCCGCCGGGCGCTGGCCACTTACCAGGTGATGTTTGCGGCCGAGGAGTCGGCGCGTCTGGGCCGGCCGGTGAGCCTGCTCTAGCGGACGCGCCCGGAAGCCTGCCATAGCTGTGACACCGGCCGCCTGCCGGTCCCAGGTTGACGTGTGGGGCAAAACGGATGGCGGTTGAAAGTTGACCTTCCTGTGGTTAGAATCGGCCGGCGGCTGCGGGGGTAGTGGGTGAGCTTCGAGGACCTGTTCGGAACCCTGTTCGGTGCCAGGCGACCCGAGGTGTTCAACCTCGACCTTTCCCGGCGGGAACTTGACCACCTGCCGCCCGAGATTCTCCGGCTGACCAGCCTGAACCGCCTTGTGCTCGACCATAACCTCCTGACCTTCCTGCCGGAGGGGATCGGTGGTCTGCGCGACCTGGTCGAGCTGCGGGTCGCCCACAACGAACTGAGGGCCTTGCCGGACGACATCGGGGGTCTGGGCGAACTCGTTCAGCTCGACCTGCGATGGAACCGGCTCGGCAGCATCCCGGAAACTGTGCGAGGGATGCGGGCCCTGGTGGAACTGCATCTGGGGCACAATCGGCTGGAAGAGATCCCCGGCGAACTGGGAGAGCTGCGTGGCCTCGCGCGGCTGGATCTGAGTTTCAACCGCCTGAGCCGGCTGCCGTCTTCGCTGCTGCAGCTTGACCAGCTCCTGTGGCTGGACCTGGAAGGCAACCCTCTGGATCTGCCTGCCGACGTGGTTGCCGACAAGGCAAATCCGTGCCGGGTGCTGGCCATTTGCCGCGAGCGGGGTAAGATGATGGGTGCCGGTGCACCTGTGGTTTCGGTACCGGCGGAGAAGTCTGCGGGAGACCGGGGATCGGCGACGGGCACTCAGTAAGGGGGGGAGCTTGAAGAGGCTGAACAAGTCCTTGGCGGCACGGATGGCGGTGCGCGGCACCTTGCACTACGCCCTGCGGCGACCCATCGCCGTCTCGTTCGAGCTGACCCATTCCTGCTCCTGCAACTGCCGTCACTGCGACCATGGAGGACGGCTGCAGAGAGAGACGCGCCTCGGGGCGGAGGATTACCGCCGGCTGGAGCGGGAGCTGTCTCCGGTGCTGCTGCAGCTTTCGGGCGGGGAGCCCACCCTGCGCGAGGATCTGCTGGACATCGTGGAAGCGGTCAAGGAAGAGTCCGGGATGCCGTATCTGATCGTGGTGACCAACGGCAGCAACCTCACCGAGGATCTGTATCTGGCCTGCGTCGACGCCGGCGTCAACCAGTTTTCGGTCTCCCTGGACTTCCCGGACGAGCGCCACGACGACTTTCGCCGTTACAAGGGCCTCTACCGGCACCTGGCGCAGCTCATTCCCCGGCTGGCCGCCCATGGCCACCGCAACATCGTCCTGAACACCGCCATCACCCGGTGGAATCTGCCGGTGCTGGAAGATTGCTATCGACGGGCGGCGGAGTGGGGGGTCAACATTTCCTACAGTGCCTACACGGCCAAACGCACGGGCGATCCCGAATTCGACATCAAGTCCCCCGAGGAGCTTGACCTCCTGAAGCGCACGCTTGACCGGCTGTTGGCCATCAAGGCGGAAAACGGTCGGGTGGTGAATTCGGACTGGACTCTCGCCGGAACATACGAGTTCTTCAGGAATGGCGAGATGCCGGGTTGCAAGGCCGGGATCCGCTACCTGGTGGTCAATCCCGACGGCACTTTCCGGCCGTGTTCGATGTATGACCTGCGCTTCCGGACCTTGGCCGAGATGAACGACCAGTTCGTCCGCCACAATCGTTGCGGGGCGTGTTACGTGTCGATCCGGGCGTATCTCAGCGCGGACTACTGGACGCTGCTCAGCCAGAACGTCCGGGAACGCGTCCTCAGTTCCGGCAACGACTGCGGGTGTGCGGATTCGTGATCGGCGGGCAGCGGACTTTATTGGCGGCCGCCGCCGTGGTGCTGGCTGTCGGGACCATGGCCGCCTCGCCGTGGCTGTTGCTGCTGGCAGCCGCCCTTTGGTTGCCCCTGGTTGCGGTGTTGGGGGGCGCCCCTCGTCGCCCGGTGGTGTGGTTCGGCTTTTGGCTGTCGGCGACGGGTGCGGCACTGCTCGGCCTCCCCCAGCTCCTTCCTCCCGCCGTGGGTTCGCTGGTGATGGCCGGCGGAGTCTGGCTCTTCCCCATCCTGCTTTCCGCGGCGTTTGCACGCCGGTTTGACTCCTGGGTCCGCAGATGATCGGTGTCGGTCTCGTGTACCTGGCGGGGTTGCTGGCGTTGGGGTTGTACAGCCTGCGCCGCAGCCGGTCTCCGGAGGCCTATTTTCTCGCCGGCCGGCGCCTCGGACTGGTGGTGGCGGTGCTGACCACGCTCGCCTCCATCATGAGCGGGTTCGTCTTTGTGGGTGGGCCGGGGCTGTTTTACCGGATCGGCGTTGGTTCCCTGTGGATCATCCTCTCAGGCTCGTTTACCGGCGCTCTCATGTGCTGGGTGCTGGCCAAGCCCCTGTTCCGCCTGTCCCGGACTCACGGTTGCCTGACCCTGGTGGATGTGATCCGGGTGCGGTTTCCGGGGCGGGCGGCCGCACTGCTGGCGGTGGCGGTGCTGCTGGTGGGAGTGGTCGGCTACCTGGCGGTTCAGTTGAAGGCGCTGGCGGTGATTGCAGGAGCGTCGTTTCCGGTCTCACCGCGGCTTGCAGTACTGGCGGCTTTGGCGGTCCTGATCTTCTACAGCTCGGCCGGGGGCAACCTGGCCGGCGTCATGACCGACGTCATTCAGGGCGTGCTGATGTTGTGGGCATCTTCCTGCGCCTTCGTGATCGCCTTGGGAGCGGTCGGCGGGCTGCCGGAGTCGGAGCGGGTGATCGAATCTCTGGGCGCCTGGGCGGGCCCCTGGGGGACGGTGGGGCCGGCGATGGCTCTGGGCTGGTTCCTCGTCTTCGCTTTGGGTTCGATGGCCCAACCGCATGTGGTCAACCGCTTCATGATGATCCGGGATCTGTCGGTCTTGCGCTGGTTTCCGCTGCTCCTGGCGGGAGGTATGGTGGTGTGCGGATTGATCTGGGTGAGCGCCGGCGCCAGTGTCCGACTCCTGGTCGAAACGGGACGGCTCCCGGCGCCGGGGCATCCCGACGACACGCTGGCGCTGTTTTTGGGCCAGGTGGCTCCCCGCTGGTTTGCACCGTTCGCCTGGGTGGGAGTCGTCGCCGCCATCATGTCCACCGCCGACAGTTTCGCCGGGGTGGGGGCGGCCTGTCTGAGTCGGGACCTGCCTGAGCTGTTGGGCCGCCGCGGCGGTTCCCTGGTCCTGCGGGGACGGGCGGCGACCCTGTTGCTGTTTGCGGTGGCAGGTCTGCTGGCGGCCGCCACCGACCAGCTGACTGCTTACCTGGGGGTGGCCGCCTTCGGCATCCTCGCCGCCGGTCTAGGACCCCTTCTGGTCATGGGACTCAACTGGGGCGCGCCGGGAAGTCGCACCGCCGCCTGGGCGGCCGGCGCCGGCCTGGCTGTGAGCCTGGTGCTGGAATGGTCGGTGTGGAGCGGCCGCCTGACGGTTGGAGTCCCGGCATCGCTGATGGCGCTGGCGGTTTCCTGGAGCGTGTTCGTGTGGCTGGGTCTCGTGGATGCCCGCCGGCAGCGGTCCCGGCTTAACACATCTGTCAATTCGTGACTGCTTTTTGGGAACCTTCGGTACCCCCTGCCGCGGCCCGGTGATAGACTCGGCTGTGCCATGAACGTACTCGTGCTCAACTGCGGTTCCTCGACTGTCAAGTTCCAGATCATCGAAACCGACCTGGACCTCATCGCCAAGGACGCCGACCGGCGTCTGGCCCGGGGACTACTGGAAAGAATCGGATCCCACTCCCTCATCACCCTCCAGGCGGAGGGGCGGCCGGCGGTCAAGAAGGATACTCCGCTCCGGAACCACCGGGAGGCACTGGACCTGATCCTGCGCTGGATCATTTCGCCGGATTCGCAAATCGACTCCATCCGTTCCCTGAACGACATCCACGCCATCGGTCATCGGGTGGTCCACGGCGGAGAACAGTTGCGCCGGTCGGTGAAGATCGACGAGGAGATCATCGAAAAGATCGAGGACTGTATCGAGCTGGCGCCCCTGCACAATCCGGCCAACGTACGCGGGATCCGGGCGGCCCAGGAGCTGTTCGGACCGGGCGTGCCGCAGGTGGCGGTCTTCGACACCGCCTTTCATTCCACCATGCCCGAGACCTCGTATCTGTACGGCGTGCCGTACCAGCTTTACCGGCGGCACAAGATCCGCCGTTACGGCTTCCATGGCACGTCCCACCGGTATGTCGCCTACCGCTATCGCACGGTGACGAACCGGAAGCCGGAGGATGTGAACATCATCACCCTGCATCTGGGCAACGGATGCTCGGCGTGTGCCATTGTGGGAGGAGCCTCGGTAGACACTTCCATGGGGTTCACTCCGCTGGAAGGCCTCGTCATGGGGACCCGCTGCGGAGACCTGGATGCGTCGCTGATTGAATTCCTGATTCACAAGGAAGGCATGAGCGTCGACGAAATCATGGCGCTGCTCAACAAGCAGTCCGGGCTGCTGGGGCTGTCGGGCCTTACCAGCGACATGCGGGAGCTGCTGCAGGAGGCCGCGGAAAACGACGACCGCCGGGCGCGCCTGGCCATCGACATTTACTGCCGGAGGGCCAAGGGCTACATCGGACGCTATTTCGTCCAGATGGGTGGTGCCCAGGCGGTGGTCTTCACGGGCGGAGTCGGCGAGAACTCGCCGGTCATCCGCCAGAAGATCTGCGAAGGGCTCGAGTGCATCGGCCTGAAGCTGGACGCGCAGGCCAATGCCGAGATCGTGGGCGGCAAGAGCGGCCTGATCTCCCAGCAGAACTCCAAGCTCAAGGCCTACGTCTTTCCCACCAACGAGGAACTCCTCATCGCCCGGGACACGGTGCGGGTGGTCGAGGACGCCCCCCGTCGGTGGTAGGGTCCGGGATCGGTACCGGAGTCGGGAAACGGGAGCCGGGAGTCGGAGCCGTTCCCGACTGGATTCCCGCACAAGACAGTTCACCAGGCGCAGGCCTGTCTCAACCGATGCGTTCTCCGCAGCGCAGCATGGCGCTGCCATGATACGGGTTGCGCACCTCATCATCCTCCTGCACCCAGCCCTTGCGGGCCATGCTGCAGAAGTAGCGGAAGTATTCGCCCTTGCCCGAATAGTGCTGGTGCAGGTATTCCAGCAACGGTTTGGACAGGTCGAAGAACTGCCGGCGTGCGGTGTCGAGGTCGGGCGCGGTGAGGGCTGAGGCAGCCTGGTGGATGGCCGCCGCCGTTTCAGCGGCCGGGCCTTCGGCGCGGATGGTCCCGGCGAGGCTTGCGATCCGCCGTGATGCCTCCGCCACCCCCTTTGTCGTGTCCTGGGCCAGCGCCCGCTGAATCTTGAAGTACTCCACCAGGATGCGGTCAATGTCGTCGTCGATGGGTCCGGCCCACAGGGATCCGCACGCCGCAAGCACAGCCAGTGAGAAGAAGATCCGTTTCATGCCGGAAGCGGAGGCAATTGGTGTTCCCGAGTGGGGGACTGCGGAAATCCAGGACTTTCCCGAGGGAGGAGGGGTGAGTTGCTGGATTTGGGACAGCGAGCTGCCGGTTTTGCAGCAGCCGGGCCCGCGCGGCGAACGACGGATTCCGGAGCTGCCGGGGGAAGAGGGGCGCGTCCGGCAGCAGGCCTTGCGGCAGTGCTCAGGCGTACTCTCGCAGGATGCTCTCGAGGACTTCGGGGCCCGGTTTGACCGCAGATTCCGGCAGCGTCGCCAGCGGCGAATCCACCAGCCTGAGGCGGGACACCAGGTCCGAAGTGGCCGGATTGTAGTAGATCAGTCCGGTGAGGAACTCGTTCCGTTCCCGGGATTCCCGCAGCAGCCGGAGGACTTGGGGCAAATCGGTGGGGTTGTAGTCCCGGGCGGTTTTGCGCAGGATCAGCCGGGAGCCGTCGTGCATGGTGACCTCGACAGCCTCGCCTTCAGCGTACTCCACTTCCGGCAGCGGCTCGAAGTGGGGCACGAAATCGATCTCGTGCAGCAGCTCTTCGTGTTCCTTGCCCCACTGGTAGCTCTTGGTGGAACCGTCATGGTCGTTGAAGGTGACGCAGGGGCTCAGGATGTCCAGCAGCGCGGTTCCCCGGTGGGCAAGGGCTCCCTGCAGCAGGGCCACCACCTGCTTGGGGTCGGCGGCAAAGGAACGGGCGACATAGCCGCATCCCATCTCGATGGCCAGCTTGCAGACATCAATGGGCGGCAGATCGTTGACGGCACCCGTCTTGAGGCGCGAACCCAGATCGGCGGTGGCGGAGAACTGGCCCTTGGTCAGGCCGTAGACGCCGTTGTTCTCCAGCACATAAACCATGGGCACGTTGCGTCGCAGCAGGTGGCAGAACTGGCCCAGGCCGATGGACGCGGTGTCGCCGTCTCCACTGACTCCGATGCAAATCAGGTGGCGGTTGGCGGTGACGGCTCCGGTGGCCACCGCCGGCATCCGTCCATGGACCGAATTCAGCCCGTGGGAGCGGCCCAGGAAGTAGGCAGGGGTCTTGCTGGAGCAGCCGATGCCGCTCAGCTTGGCGACACGATGCGGTTCCACCCCCATCTGGAAGAAGGCGCGGGTGATCTGGCTGGAGATGGCGTCATGCCCGCAACCCGAGCAGAGGGTGGAATCGGCGCCTTTGTAATCGGCCAGGGTCAAACCCAGGCGGTTGGTCTTCTTGGTGACGACGATACTCATGCCTTGGTGCTGGACAGTCCTTCCCCGGCCGCGATGCGGTCGGTGATGAAACGGGCGTCAATCGGCAGCCCGTCATAGTGCAAGACCTTACGGATCCGATGTGCGGAACCGGGATGCTCCAGCATCACCAGGTCTCCCATCTGTCCGTCCCGGTTCTGCTCTACCACGTAGACCCGCTGGTACCGCTCGAGAAACGCCTGCAGGTGCGACGTCAGGGGCAGGGCGCGGATCCGGAAATAGCCGGCTTCGACGCCATACTCGTCCTTGAGCTGCCGCAGGGTTTCCACCACCGCCGCATGAGTGGAACCGTAGGCGATGATTCCCAGTGAGGAGTCGTCCGGGATGCTGACCACCGGTGGTGGAACCAGCGTTCTGGCGGTTTCATGCTTGCGCGCCAGCCGGTCCATGAGATTCCGGTAGTCCTCGGGCCGTTCCGAGTAACCGGCCTGCGGGTTGTGCCCGCTGCCCCGCGTGAAGTATGCGGCCAGCGGATGATCCGTACCCGGCAGTGTCCGGTACGGGATCCCATCGCCGTCCACGTCCTCGTAGCGGGCGAAGCGGCCCAGCCGCTCCAGATCTTCCCGGGCCAGAACTTTGCCCCGCCGGAGCGGGGTCGACGGATAGGCGAAGGGATCGGACATCCAGTTGTTCATTCCCAGGTCCAGATCGGAAGCCACAAACACGGGCTGCTGCAGTTGCTCCGCCAGGTCGAACGCCTGGTAGGCGGTCTCGAAACACTCCTCCATGGTGGCCGGAAACAGGACCACGTGTTTGGTGTCGCCGTGAGACAGGTAATAGAGCGAGAAGATGTCGCCTTGGGAAGTCCGGGTGGGGAGTCCGGTGCTGGGCCCCACCCGCTGGATGTCGAAGATGACGCAGGGAATCTCGGCGAAATAGCCGTAACCGGCGAATTCAGCCATCAGGGAAATGCCCGGCCCGGAGGTGGCCGTCATGGCGCGGGCTCCCGCCCAGCCGGCGCCAAGGGCCATACCCAGGGCAGCCAGCTCGTCCTCGGCCTGGATCACGGCAAACGTGGCCAGTCCGGTGGCGGGATCCCGACGGGTCTGTTCGAGATAGGCGCTCAGGGCCTCGGCCAGGCTGCTGGAGGGGGTGATGGGATACCAGGTGGCCACGGTGACCCCGGCAAACACGCAGCCCAGGGCGGCCGCCGTGTTGCCGTCGATGATGATCTTGCCCCGCGTCGCGTCCATGGGCTCCAGCCGGTAGGGATCCCGCTTCGGCAGGTTCTCCCGCACGTAACGCTCCCCTGCTTCGGCCGCACGGGTATTGAGATCCACCGCCTTCTGTTTGGACCTGAACCAGTGCCGGATGGAAGCCCGGACGCCATCCATGGGGATGGAGAGGATTGCCGCCAGCGCTCCCACGTACACCATGTTGGCGACCAGCTTGCGCAGCCGGCTGTCCTCCACCAGGTCGCGCGCCAGTTCGGTGAACGGGACCGGGTAGAAGATGAGATCGTCCCGCAGGCCGCTCAATTTCAGCCGTTCGTCGTAGACCACCACCCGGCCGGGCTCGAGACCGCGTACGTCCTCGGCGGCGGTTTGCGGGTTCATGGCCACCAGGATGTCGATCTCCTTCTTGCGGGCGATGAAGCCGGAGCGGGAGGCCCGCACGGTGAACCAGGTGGGGAGACCCTGGATGTTGGAGGGAAAGAGGTTCTTGCCGCTGACCGGGATCCCCATCTGGAAAATCGACCGCATCAGGACATTGTTGGAGGATTGGCTGCCGGAGCCGTTGACCGTTGCCACCTGGATGCTGAAGTCGTTGACCACCTCCGGCGGCGGTGTTTCGAGGACCTCCAGTTGTTCAGCGACGCCTGGTTGGATGCTCAAGCCTGACTCTCCCGGGATCCCGCTGGCCTGGGGTCCGGGTTCCCAGCCGAAAAAAGGGCCGGGGCACCGGACGCCATGCGCCCCAGTCCGGTACTCCCAGCCGACGGAAACATCACAGTCAATAACCGGGAGGATTATAGCAATTTCGGCAAGTCAAAGCGGTGGCGGATCCCGCCGCCGGCGGACCGCTCTTCGGCGGGCGCATCTCACCTGAACAGGATTCGGGTTGAGGTTTTGACGCGGCGAACATGTATAATGGTGCGAGTGAATTAAATCCTTATGGCACATGGGCTTAATTGAAATCCGATTTCAACAGGAAAGGGGTATCCGATGCTGAGCAAGAAGATGGAGAAGGCACTCAACGAGCAGCTCAATGCCGAGTTCCACTCGGCGTACGTGTATCTGTCCCTGGCGGCCTATTTCGAGTCCCGCAACCTGGACGGATTCGCAGCCTGGATGGAAGCCCAGGCCGCAGAAGAAGTGGGTCATGCCATGAAGTTCTACAACTACATCAACAGCCGCAACGGCCGGGTCCTGCTGACCCGGATCGAAGGGCCGAAGACCGAGTGGGCCTCCCCTCTGGAGGGTTTCACCACCGCCCTGGAACACGAACGCATGATCTCCGGGCGGATCAACGACCTGGTGGACCTCGCCAACAAGGAAAACGATCATGCCTCCCACCAGTTCCTGATGTGGTTCGTCTCCGAGCAGGTGGAAGAGGAAGAGTCGGTGGGACGCATCGTCGAGAAGCTCAAGCTGATCGGCGACTCCCCCAGCGGGCTGTACATGATGGATCGTGAACTGGGCGCCCGCAAGGCCGAGTGAGGTGACGACATGAACAGGAAGCACCGCCTGAACGCCATGTTGTGGGTGGGGCTGCTGGCTTTTGCGATGGCCGCCGCCCAATCCCTGCCGCCGGGCGAAGCGGAGGCCCGGGAGCGGCTCAACACCAGCCCCCGCCACGGCGAGTGGGTGGTCATCGAAGACGGCGACGACCTGATTCGAGGGTGGGTGGTCTACCCGGAACGCTCCACGCCCGCCCCGGTGGTGGTCGTCATTCACGAGATCTACGGCCTGACCGACTGGATCCGTGCGGTGGCCGACCAGTTGGCGGCGGACGGCTTCCTGGCGGTAGCTCCCGATCTGCTGAGCGGCAAGGCTCCGGGCGGCGGTGGGACCGAAAGCGTCGACCGTGACGGCGCCGTGGCCCTGGTCCGGAGCCTGGACGCTGCCGAGGTGGACCGGCGGCTCACGGCGGCGGCTCGCTACGCCACCGGGCTGCCAGCCGCCACCTCCCGGTTCGCCACCCTGGGCTTCTGCTGGGGAGGACGGGTCAGTTTTGCCTACGGTGCCGCCAACCCTGAGCTGGCCGCCGCAGTCGTCTACTACGGAACCTCACCCGAGGAGCCGGTGCTGAACCGGCTCACCGCCCCGGTGCTGGGCCTGTACGGAGAGGACGACGCCCGGGTCAATACCACCATCCGGCCCGCGGCAGAGGTGCTGAAGCGCCTCGGCCGCAGCTACGACTCGCACCTCTTTCCCGGCGCGGGTCACGGCTTTCTGCGGGCCCAGGACGGTCGCGAGGGCGCCAACCGCCGGGCGGCCGAGCAGGCCTGGCCGCTCACGGTGGACTTCCTCAAGCGCCACCTCGCCGGCGGCAGTTAGCCGGGCGCGGGGTCCGAGCCTGCGGCGCCGCGGGGTGAGTCCCCTAACGTCGCGCATCCTGGCGGCGGAGCGGACCTGACCAGTCGAGGATCCCCCGGTCGGCGGTCACCAGAACCGCCCGTTGCAGCTTGGCGGTGGCCACGATGATCCGGTCGGCCGGGTCGCCGTGGAAGGCCGCCAGGCCGGCGGCGGCAATCCCCACCTCCCCCGTCACCGCGACCTCGACGATGCCTGCGTCGAGAATCGCGGTCCGCCAGTTGGGCAGCGGCTGCGCCAGCCGCAGCCGCTGCCGAGCCTCCAGCATAGCCACTTCCCAGAACGATATTGCTGAGACGGCTACTGAGGGCGCCCTCTGGTCGTGAATCAGGGAGAGCGAACGCTGACCCAACTCGGGTACCCCTTCCATGAGCCAGATCAGGACGTGGGTGTCGAGCAGGATCATCGCTCCGCCTCCCAGTCGATTCCGACCGGGGCGACGATGTCTCCCAGGATCTCCACCGTTCCGCGTAAAGCGCCGAAGAGGGATTCAGGGGGACGGCGGAAAGCCTCCAGGCGGGCGATTGGCTGTCCGTGCTTGGTCACGATGATGCTCCGACCGGTAGCCGCCACTTCGTCCATGAGCTGCAGGCATTTGGCCTTGAACTCCGAAGCCTTTACCGTGCGGGTTTGAGGAGGTTTGGTGACCATGGACATGACCATGGTAGCATCGCCCGTGGCTGGTGTCGATATCCTGCCCTCGGGGCGGCGGGCGATGTGGCCGGCCGGCCGCAAACCGGCTCAAGACTCAGGCGGCGCCGGCGGGCGCACGTACGAACAGCACCGAGGTGGGACAGTCCCGCACCCATTCCTCGATCTCCGGCGCCGGCCGGCCGGCACCGGCGTCGCCGCCGGTCCCCATTCCCAGAACCACCAGATCGAAGTCCCGCAGCGTCCGTTCCGGCAGAAGTTTCCCGAGGTCTTCCGGCCGGTCGGCTGCCGGCGGCTCCAGCGGGCGCCGGAGCGGCGGCTCCCCGGGCAGGCGCACGACCGCCAGATCTTCCGACAGGTCGATTCGTGTCAAATCGAGTCCGCCGTTCCGTCCCAGCCGATCCGCGATATCCGCCGCGGCGGCACCGGCGCGGGAATGGTTGACCACGACCAGGACCCGCCGCAGGGCTCCCAGACCGTTGTCCACCAGCAGTCCCACCGGACTCTTGACCCGTCGCATCACTTCCTGCACCACGCCTCCAGAGGGGGAGCGCCCCCATACCGGCCGGTGCGCGCCCAGCAGGACGAGTTCCGGCAGCTCGCTCTCGGCGACACGTTCGATCTCGCGGGCGGGGTCCGCGGCGACCGTCAGCAGCACGTGAATCTCTGTGCCCAGCCGCCGGCCGAGGGTCCTCACCCGGGACAGGAGTTCGCCCGCAGCCGCCTCCGGACCCGCCCGCAGATAGACTGAGGGCCGGTCGGCCGGGAGCACGTGCAGGGCCACCAGCCGCCGGGGGCCGCGCCCGGCCAGCGCGGAGGCCAGCAGCACCATCGCCGGGGCAATGCTCTGATCGGACACGCAGAGCAGAACTCCCGGGGGGTGCGGACCGGTGCGGCTGCTTCCTCCGTGCGCGCCGTGCGGGGGTAGATCCACTCCAGCAGGGGACTGGCCGCCACCGTGGTGACCAGAGCCATGATCACCAGATGGTGAACATCTGGGGACTCAGCACACCCAGGTCCAGTCCGATGTTGAGAACGATCAGCTCCATCAACCCCCGGGTGTTCATAAGAACGCCGATGGCTCCGGACTCCCGGCCGGAGATCCCCACCAGCCTGGCTGCCAGAGCCGTGCCTCCAAACTTCCCGACCGATGCCACCAGCACGACCAGTCCGCACACCAGCAAGTCCCGCGACGAGCCCAACAGGCCGATTTCGGTGCGCAGACCGCTGAAGGCGAAAAACAGGGGCAGGATCACGACGACAATGAAGTCCTCCATGCGGGCCACCAGCGTCGTCGTCAAGCCTCCCTCACGGGGCATCACAGCGCCCAGCAGAAAACCTCCGAACAGAGCGTGGATGCCGATCAGCTCGGTGATGGCGGCCGATGCCAGCAGCAGCAGCGTCGCTGCCGCCAACAGGTTCTGGGAAGCAACCTCCCCGGCCCGGGAGTCGAGGCGTTTCAGCAGTGGCCGTACAAACCACCACATCACCGCGATGTAAACGGCGGACAGCAGGCTGGTGACCAACGCGCCGCCGGATCCCTCTGCCCGCGCCACGGAAATGACGGAGGCCAGTATGCACCAGGCGGCGACATCACCCACCGCCGCACTGGCCAGCGAAACCGTCCCGACCTTGGACTGCACCAGCCGCCGCTCGGCCAGGATCCGCGCCAAGACGGGGAAGGCGGTGACGCTCATCGCTGCACCCATGAACAGGGGCGAACGCGGTGAAATCGGCCTCTTGGCCGGCATAGTCCGGGTGGAGATGGCCCGCCAGCAGGCAGCCCAAACCGAAGGGAACCACGATTCCCACGGCACTGATGATGGCGGATGAGCGTCCCCGCCCCTGCATCAGCCGGGGATCGAATTCCATCCCCACCAGGAACATGAACAGGACCAGCCCGAATTCGCTCACCGTGGACAGCAGGGGCAGTGATTCCGGCCGGAATACCGCCTGCATCGCTTCGGGCCACAGCCAGCCCAGCAGGGACGGCCCCAGGGCGATTCCCGCCACGATCTCCGCCACCACCGCCGGTTGCCCCAGCCTCCGCATGGACCAGGCGAACAGCCGGGCCAGCCCGATGATCAGGCCCACCTGCAGCATCAACGCCAGAATGGAGGTCCACGCCTCGCTATGCATGAATGTTAGAACGGAGCGTCAGCTTAACATGAATGCTAAGGCGGGGGGATGGCCGGATGGGACAGATCGGACTTATCGATGGGGAGGGTTCAGCGGGCCGATGCTGAGCGTCCGGCAGGTCAGTTCAGCGCGATGATCCAGTCCCGCCGCCCGGTCCAGCAGCGCCAGGCGCTCCGGCAGCTCCGCCGGCAGGCGCCATTCGTCGTGTCGTCCCCCGGACTGCTCGAAGGGCTTCACCCAGTCTGTCATCCAGCCCGAGATCCGGGTGGAGATCGGCTCCACCACCAGCACATGCACTCCCTTGCGGGCGGCGCGCAGGGCGCGCTCCAGCCACTGGTCTCTGACTTCGCGGCTGCACTCGTTCAACGTGTAGGCGCAGACGACTCCCTGACCGGGGGCGGGCAGGGGCGTGGTTTCCAGGTTTCCCACAGTGACCTCGCCGACCAGACCGAGCCAGTCCCAATTCCAGCGGGCTTCAGCCACGGCCCAGGGATGCCGGTCGATGCCCTTGAGCCTGGGTTTCACCGCCAGTTCCAGGGCCCAGGCGGCCCCGGCGGTCCCGGTTCCGCAGCCGAGGTCAAGGATCAGGGACAGGGGAACCGAACTCCAGCCCAGACCGCGGACGACGGCCCGCACAGCCAGGAAGTGCAGGGGGCCGAAGTACAGGGCGAAGGCAGCTCGTTTGCCCCGGCTGTCCAGTTCCCGTCCTGTCGCCAGCCGGCTCCGTCCGCCCAGATAGAGCTTCGACAGCGCCTGCACCGCCCGGCGCAGCTCAGAGAAGCTCAGGGTCTGCAGGTGGCGCCGGCAGACTGCTTCGTACCAGCGAAGGAAGAGCACGTCCTGCGGGTTCACTCTGCTTTGCGCTGCCGGAGACGGTCCAGGGTGACCGCCAGCACGATGATGAGACCGGTGACGATTTCCTGGATCCAGTTGGCCAACCCCAACTTGGTGCAGCCGTTCGCCACCACTGTCATGATCAGGGCTCCGATAATGGAACCCGGAACCGAACCCTCACCTCCGGACAGACTTCCCCCTCCGATCACCACCGCGGCGATGACGTCCAGCTCCAGTCCCAGAGCGGTGGTGGGATCGCCCAGAGTGAGATAGGAGAACTGCAGGATGCCGGCGACTCCGGCGAAGGCTCCCGCCAGGGTGTAGACCAGAACTTTCGTGCGCTCCACCCGGACTCCACAAAGCCGCGCCGTCAGTTCATTGGAACCCACGGCGTAAACGTGCCGTCCAAAACGGGTATAGCGCAACAACCCCGCCGTCAGCAGGGCCAACGCAACGGTCAGCCAGACTCCCGGAGGCAGCAGCATCCAGCCTTCTCCCTCGGCCAGGCTGGTCAACAGGCGGTTCAGCCAGGTCGGCGGAACAAACACCATCTGTTCGTTGGCCAGGCCCTTGGCGAGACCCCGCACCGCTCCCCACATGCCGAGGGTGACGATGAACGGGGTCAAGCGCAGCCGGGTGATCAGACCGCCGATCAACAGCCCGCAGGCCGCTCCAGCCGCGACTCCGCCCAGCGCCGCCACCCCCGGCGGCAACCCGGCTTTCAGCAGCAGCGCCACCACCACTGTGCACAGGGCGATGTTGGATCCCACGGACAGGTCGATGCCGCCGGAAATGATGACCAGCGTCATGCCCAGGGCCGCCGTGCCGACGACTGCGGTCTGCAGCAACATCACCTCGAAGTTGTTCCAGGTCAGGAAGGTCTCGGGACGCAGGCCGCCGAAGATCACCAGCACAAAGACCAGGCCGACCAGCGGGCCAAAGCGGTTCAGCAGTTCGCTCCGGTTCCAACCGTTCTTCACGCCGGACCTCCGGTCCCCGTCGCCTCGACCATGATCTCGTGCTCAGTCCAGTTCTCGACCGGCCGGGCCGGACCCAGCCGGCCGCGGCACATGACCGCAATCCGATCGCAAACCCCCAGCAGTTCGGGCAGGTAGCTGCTGACCATGAGGATCGCCCGCGGCCGGATTGCCCGCTCCGGATCCCCCACCGCCAGCCGGTCGATCAGGCGGTAGATCTCGGCCTTGGACCCGACATCGATCCCCCGGGTGGGTTCGTCCAGGAGCAGGACGTCCACATCGTGGTAGAGGAGCCGCGCCAGGGCGGTCTTCTGCTGGTTGCCGCCCGAGAGTTCCGCCAGACGCTGCTGGGGCGACTGGCACCGGATACCGAGGCGACTGACCCACTCCGCCGCCTTGGCGGCCTGCCGGGAGGGCAACACGAGACCCCATGGGCCCAACCCTTCCAGTCGGGAGAGGGTGAGGTTGTCGGCGACTGAAAGTCCCAGGGCCAGACCCTCCTGCTTGCGGTCTTCGCTGACCAGCCCCACCCCCTGACGCCAGCGCTCCGCAGGGTCGGAGGGTCCGAGCCAGGCTCCCACCCGCACCCGCCCCGAGCGTACCGGCTCGAGGCCGAAGATGGTTCTGAGGAGCTGAGTTCGGCCTGCTCCCACCAGCCCGGCGATGCCGAGGACTTCGCCGCGCTTCAGGCCGAGCGAAGCACCAACCGGAAACGGCGATCCGGACAACGACTCAAGCTCCAGCACCACTTCTTCCGGGTGCCGGGGAGAACGGACGTAGAGGTCCTCCATGGGCCGTCCCACCATCAGTGCCGCCAGACGGTCGCTGGTGACATCGGCAGTCCGGCCGCTGCCGACCACACGCCCGTCGCGCAGCACGGTGTAACAGTCGCTGACCTGCGTGATTTCCTCGAGAAAATGCGAGATGTAGACCACGGCGTACCCCCGCTCCTTCAACCGCCGGATCAGGGCGAACAGGCGGGGAACGTCGCGGCGGGTCAGGGAACTGGTGGGTTCGTCCAGCACCAGAACGCGGCAACCCACTGCAAGGGCCCGGGCAAGTTCCACCAGCTGCTGCTCGGCCACCGAGAGGGCGGAGACTCTGGTCCGAGGGTCCAGGTGCGACAGGCCCAGTTGCCCCATGGCCTCCTGCGCCGCGGACCGCAGGCGGTCCCACTGAATCAGGGGCCCGCGGCAGGGCTCGATCCCCAATAGGATGTTTTCCTCGATCGACAGATGGCGGGCCAGGGACAGTTCCTGGTAAATCATGGCCACGCCCGCAGCCCTCCCTTCCAGCGGGCTGCGAGGCTCGTAAGGCTCTCCGTCCAGAAACATGCTCCCCGCGTCGGGGCGACAGGCGCCGGAGAGGACCTTCATCAGGGTGCTTTTCCCGGCTCCGTTTTCCCCCACCAGGGCCCGGACTTCTCCCGCCTCGACGGCCAGATCGACGCCGTCCAGCGCCACGGTGGCGCCGAAGCGTTTGGAAATGTCCTGCATGAGGAGGCGGAGGGGCCGCGCCGGCAATCCCGTGTCCGACGCCCCAGAGTCCCATTGTTCCGGCTTCATCACTCTTCCGTCTTAACGAGCTGGCGGATCTCCGGCCGATCCAGATTCTCACGGGTCACCAGGGTGACGCCGGTGTCGATCCGCTGGGGAACCGGGCGGCCGTTCAGGTGGTCCACCATGGTTTTCACCGCCATGTAACCCATCTGGCGCGGGTTTTGCAGGACCAGTGCCTGCAACTGACCCTCCTCCAGTCCCCGCACGAGTTCCTCCGAAGAGTCGAAACCCACGAACTTCACCTTGCCGGCGAGATTGTGCTTGCGCAGCGTCACCAGCATGCCGTAGGTGGAGGATTCGTTGGGACAGAAGATCCCGTCGGCCTGACGCAGGGTATCCAGCAACTCCTCGGATTTCTGGATGGTTTCCCCCGAGGTGGCGCCGCCGTACTGGTTCTCCAGGATGAGCTCGATTCCCGGATGTTCCTTGATGACGTCGAGGAAGCCCTGTTCGCGGTGCGTCGTGCTGGCCGAACCCACCATGTAGCGCAGCATGGCCACCTTGCCTTGTCCGCCCAGCAGCCTCACCATCTCTTCGCCTGCCATTCTGCCCCCCGCATAGTTGTCGGTGGCCACGAAGCTGACGAAATCCGTGCCGACCTCACCGTTCAGGTTGGAGTCGAAAATGATCACCGGTATCCCCTTGGCCGCAGCGGCCCGCACCGGCCGCAGCAGCGCGTTGTCGTCCAGGGGGGCCAGCACGATCCCTGAAACGCCCTCCGTCACAAACTGCTCGACCACGGCGATCTGAAGTGCCCGGTCGTTCTCCTTGAGCGGGCCTTTCCAGACGATCTCCACTCCCAGTTCATCGGCGGCCCGGCGGGCGCCTGCCTCCACGGAGCGCCAGAAAACGTGGGTGGTCCCCTTGGGAATCACCGCGATGGAAGTCTTGGCTGAGCCGGAATCGCGATGCGGGGCTTCGCACGCGGCAGCAACCGCCAGGGCCAGAATCAGGGTCACGCAGGTTCTCATGGGTGCGTCTCCTCCCAGGCTGCCATCGAATCCGGACGATTATATGCCGCCGTCCGCCGTCCGCCACCCGGGCCGGCGTCCCCGCGCTGCCTTCAGTGAAACCTCAGCGCCTCAGCGTTCATCCATTGAGAAAACTCCTTGAGGGGCGTGCCATGAGCGGTGGTGTCAACTGGCTGGGGCTGGGGATCGGTGCGGTTCTGGTGCTGGTGGCGGTGGTGGTGCTGGGACTGACGCTGTTTGCCGACGAGGTGTTTCCGGAGTACTCGCCCGCCCATCGCGGGCTGCAGGTGGCCGTTACGTCAGGCTGCTTCTCCTGTCACGGCGGCTTGGGGACAGTCCCTTCGGTCAATCCGGGGCGGGGGGCGGAAACGTCGGTGCCGGACATGTTCCACGAGCGGCAGACGCTGGACGAGCTTCGCCAGTGGATCCGCGATGGAATGAGTGAAGAGAAGCGGCAATCACAGGCCTTCCAGGCCGCCCGTGAGAGCCGGGTGATCCACATGCCGGCCTTCGGCGACCGCCTGTCCGCATCCGAGATCGAGGACTTGGTCTCCTACCTGGCCCTCCAGCAGTACGCGCACGCCGCAAGGCTGCGGCCGGCCGCCTCACCGGGTGAGACGCTGGCCCGGCGCTACGCCTGTTTCACGTGTCACGGCGAGCTGGGACAGGGAGGCGTCGAGAACCCGGGATCGCTGAAGGGCTACATCCCCGGTTTCTTCGGCAACGATTTCCGGGCCCTGACCCGCAACGGGGAGCGCCAGGATCTGCGGGAGTGGATCCTGGACGGTCATTCCCAGTTCTTATGGCAGCAGGGCTTCGCCGGGTTCTACCCCGGCCGGTACTTCACCCGCCGCCAGTCGATCAAGATGCCTGCCTACCGTGATTTCATCACTGAGGCGGAGGTGGAGACCCTGGTCGAGTATCTGCGAGAGCTGATGGAGTTGGGACCGCTGTCCGGCGAGGCGCTGCTGGCCTACCGGCCTTTGGGAGAGCATGCGGAGAAGGCCGGGACAGCGCCGGCTGATCCACCGGCGGCCTCGCCGGTGCCGGCTGTGGATTCCCCGGCCTTGTCACCGTCCCACTCCCACGGTTTGCGTCCGCCCGGCGAGACCGTGGTCCCCGAACATGCAGGGACCGAGCCTGGGACAGTGGCGGCGGCTGCCCTCGCCATCCTCCGGGAGCATTGCATGCGCTGCCACGGGCCGGAGAAGCAGCGCAGTTCCTACCGGATGGACAGCCGTGACGCGGCGCTCAGGGGCGGCGAGATTGCGGAGTTCAAGGGGACTCCCGCCGTCGTCCCAGGCGACCCGGAAGGCAGCCTGATGATCCGCTTCGTGGAGGCGCAGGAGGAAGATCCGTTCGAGGAGATCTATCCCATGCCTCCCCCCGACGACAATCCCCGCCTGACTCCCCAGCAGATCAAAACGCTGCGGACCTGGATCCGTCTGGGCGCTCCGTGGGGATCCCGGTAGGGGAGCCGCTGGGCCTGGAGTCTCCCGGGCGAAGTCGTGCACAACTCCCGGCCGCCACCGGGTTGCGGCCCCTGCGCCGTCAACTTTGCCGGTTCGTGCGTTCTATATCAGTGATGGAGATCTACCGGGAGACCGTCGGCCAGGTTGGACGGATCCAGAGCTGGCTTGCGAACCGGGCGGGAGCGTCGCTGGGCGTTTGGGGCGAGTGGATCGCCCTGCGCTGGCTGCTGCACCAGGGGTGGGATGTGGTCGCCCGCAACTGGAGCACGCGGCGCGGCGAACTCGACCTGATCGCCTGGGACCGGGATCAGCTCGTGTTTGTGGAAGTGAAGACCCGGCTGGAGGGGGGACTGTCACGACCGGAGGACGCCGTGGATGATGAGAAGCGGGATCAGATCGAAGCCTTGGCGCTTTCCTTTTTGAGCCGCATGGAGGTGGGCGAGGTACCTATACGATTTGATCTGATCGCCATCGAGACGCCGGATCGGCGGCGCTTCACCCTGCGCCACTATCTGGGCTTCATGTAGGGGGCGGATCAACAAAGTTGGGGGGAAGGCGGCGGCGAGGGTTCCTCGCGGATGGGAAGCCGCAGTGACCTTGCCGCAGGGGCCGCGCCCGGTTGCATCGGACCTGCCGCCGCTAAACCGGAGCACCGGTTTCGGCAGGCGGCAGGTCCGCCACACCTGAGGCCCCGTCTTACTTCTTGTCGTCGACGTCCACGTATTCCGCGTCGATGACCTCTTCCTCTTGGGCCTTCGACGATCCGGAGGTGGATCCGGAAGCCTGCTGGCCGGAGGAGGACGCCGCCGCCGTCTGGTAGATGACTTCCGCCAGCCGGTGAGAAGCCCGTGTCAACTCTTCCACCGCCTGGTTGATTTCATTGAGGCCGCCGGTCTCCATCGCCTTTCGGGTCTTGGCGATGGCGTCCTCGATTTTCTGGGCGTCGGAAGCCGGGATCTTGTCGCGATTTTCGCGCAGGAGCTTCTCACTGCTGTAGACCAGGTTGTCGGCGCGGTTACGGGCCTCGATCTCCTCCCGCCGCCGACGGTCCTCCTCGGCGTGCGCCTCAGCGGCCCGGACCATCTCCTGGATCTCGGCCTCGGAGAGGCCGCTCGAACCGGTAATGGTGATCTTCTGCTCCTTGCCGGTTCCCCGGTCTTTGGCCGTCACATTGAGGATGCCGTTGGCGTCAATGTCGAAGGTCACCTCGATCTGCGGAACACCGCGCGGAGCGGGAGGGATTCCCACCAGGTGGAAGCGGCCCAGGGACTTGTTGTCGCGGGCCATGGGACGTTCTCCCTGCACCACATTGATTTCGACGGAGGTCTGGTTGTCGGCGGCGGTGGAGAAGACCTCATTCTTGCGCGTCGGAATCGTGGTGTTGCGGGGGATCAGCACCGTGGTGACGCCGCCCAGGGTCTCGATACCGAGGGAAAGCGGGGTGACATCCAGCAGCAGAACATCCTTCACGTCACCGCCGAGCACACCCGCCTGCACCGCGGCGCCCACCGCCACCACCTCGTCGGGGTTCACTCCCCGATGGGGTTCCTTGCCGAAGAAATCCTTCACCATCTGCTGCACCCGGGGGATCCGCGTGGAACCGCCCACCAGCACCACTTCATCGATGTCCGACGGATTCAGGCCGGCGTCCTTGAGAGCTTGCCGGCAGGGGCCCAGCGTCCGCTGCAGAATGTCCTCCACCAACTGCTCGAACTTGGCCCGGGTCAGCTTCATGCTGAGATGCTTGGGGCCGCTGGCATCGGCGGTGATGAAAGGCAGATTGATCTCGGTTTCCTGCGCCGAGGACAGCTCCATCTTGGCCTTCTCCGCAGCCTCCTTCAGACGCTGCAGCGCCATCTTGTCCTTGGAGAGATCGATTCCCTGGTCGCGTTTGAACTCGTCCACAATCCAGTCGATGAGCCGTTGGTCGATGTTGTCACCGCCCAGATGGGTGTCGCCGTTGGTCGACTTCACCTCGACCACCCCCTGTCCCACTTCCAGGATGGAGATGTCGAAGGTCCCGCCGCCGAAGTCAAACACGGCGATGGTCTCATCGGACTTCTTGTCCAGACCGTAGGCCAGTGCGGCGGCAGTCGGTTCGTTGACGAGCCGGACCACGTCCAGTCCCGCAATCCGCCCGGCGTCCTTGGTTGCCTGGCGCTGGGAGTCGTTGAAGTAAGCCGGCACGGTGATGACTGCCTTTTCAACCTTCTCGCCGAGGTAGTTCTCGGCGGCTTCCTTGAGTTTCTGGAGGATGCGAGCCGAGATTTCCGGCGGCGAATACACGGTGCCGCCGATTTCCACCGCCGCGTCCCCGTTCTTGGCCTGGACGACCTTGTAGGGAACCATGGCGATCTCTTCGCTCACCTCGTTGTACTTGCGGCCCATGAACCGCTTGATGGAATAAACGGTGTTCTCCGGGTTGGTGACCGCCTGGCGCTTGGCCACCTGTCCGACCAGCCGTTCTCCGCTCTTGGTGATGGCAACCACCGACGGGGTGGTGCGCCCTCCCTCCTGGTTGGGGATCACGACGGGTTCTCCGCCTTCCATCACCGCCACCACGGAGTTGGTCGTCCCCAGATCAATGCCGATAATCTTTCCCATGCTCAAAGCCTCCTTCGGGTCCCGCCTCGGGATCTATCAGGTTAAATTTCCGAAATTCAAAGGTTTACTCGGACTCGCGTGATATAAGATTCACCCCTGACGGTGTCAAGCGCCGCTCGCAAAGCAGCGGTTCGCCGCTGCGGACTCCCCGGCATGCCGCCAACCCGTATAATCGTCGCGTGATCCGGGTCCTCCTGTTTGCCGCCCTCCGGGATGCCGCAGGGCGCGAAGGTTTTGAGTTTCCGGCGGAGCCGTCGGCGACCGCGACGGCCCTGTGGGAACGGCTGGTGGCCCAGTGTCCCGCTCTGGAGCCTTATACACGCAGGACCCGCGTGGCGGTCAATGGAGAATACGCGGACTGGGACACCGAACTCCGGAACGGTGACGAAGTGGTCTTTTTCCCCCCGGTGAGTGGAGGCGTCCGGTGACCGTACGTCTCACCCGAGAACCGATTCGCGCCGAAGAACTGGTGGCGGCCGTCGCCTCGCCGCGGGCCGGCGCTGTGGCCACCTTTGATGGCCGGGTTCGGAACCACGCCGAGGGGAGACAGGTCCGCAGCCTGCACTATGAGGCCTACGAGCCGATGGCCCTCCGGGAGATGGAAGCCATCTGCCGCGAAGCCGGACGCCGCTGGCCGCTGGAAGGGGTGGCGGTGGTCCATCGCCTGGGTACCCTCGGCATCGGAGAGTCGTCGGTTTTCGTCGCCGTATCCTCAGCTCATCGGGCGGACGCTTTCGAGGCTTGCCGATTCATCATTGACCGCATCAAACAGACCGTACCCATCTGGAAGAAGGAGTTCTGGGACGAAGGTTCCGGCTGGGTGGAACCGCAGCCCGAGGAGTCTGATTGATGTCAAAGGTCAACACCAGTCCGTTGAGCGGAACCCGAGACTTCCTGCCGCTCGATGTGCTGCGTCGCCGCTATGTGGTGGGCATCGTGGAGGAAGTCTATCAGTCCTACGGCTTCGAGCCCCTGGAAACGCCTGCCATGGAGCGCCTCGAAACCCTGCTGGGCAAGTACGGTGAGGAGGGGGACCAGCTCATCTTTCGCATCATGAAGCGGGGGGAAAAGCTGGAGCGGGCGCTGCAGGAGAACCCGCAGGAGAATCAGCTCTCGGATGCCGGCCTGCGTTATGACCTGACCGTTCCTCTGGCCCGGGTCGTGGCCGAGTACCAGGCCCAACTGCCGCGCGTGTTCAAGCGGTACCAGATCCAGCCGGTGTTTCGAGCTGACCGGCCGGCCAAGGGGCGGTTCCGGGAGTTCTTCCAGTGCGATCTGGATGTGGTCGGCTCCGCCAGCCCGGTGGTGGAAGCGGAAGTCCTGGGGGCGGCCGCCGAGGTGCTGCAGCGGCTGGGCTTTGCCGCCGCGGACTTCCGGATCCGTCTCAACCACCGGGCCCTGCTGCGGGCCCTGCTGGAGGCCGCCGGCGTACCGGGTTCCCTGGCGGACACCGCTCTGGTGGCCGTCGACAAGCTGGACAAACTGGACCAGGCGGGCGTCCTCGAAGAGCTGCGCCAACGCGGGGTCCCAAGCCCGGCGGCTTCCCGGCTCCTGCATTTGCTGACCGAAGCACCGCCGGGTAACGCCGAGCGGCTCGACTGGCTGGCTTCCCGGGTTCTGGACGGTCCGGCCTCCCGGCAGGCGACTGGCGAGCTGAAAAAGCTGGTCGAGCTGACCCGGCAGGGGCCGGCGGCGGATCAGGTGGTGGTGGATCCCGCGTTGGCGCGTGGACTCAGCTACTACACCGGCCCGATCTTCGAAGTGGAAGTCACCGGTTTCGGTGGCTCAGCCGGCGGCGGCGGCCGCTACGACAACCTGATCGGCATGTTCAGCGGCCGCCCCGTGCCGGCCTGCGGGTTCAGCCTCGGGCTGGAGCGGATTCTGATGATCCTCCAGGAACGTGGCTGGTTTCCGGCACGCCTGGCCGGGCAGCCGGAAGTGCTGGTCACCCTGCACAGCGAGGACACGGTGGCGGCGTCGTTGGCCGCGGCGCAGGCTTTGCGGCGACACGGCCTGCGGGTGGACGTCTTCCCCGATCCGGGCAAGTACCCGCGCCAGTTCAAGCACGCCGAACAACGGGGGATCCGGTATGCCCTTCTGCTGGGTCCCCGGGAGGTGGAATCAGGAGTGGTGATTTTGAAGGATCTGACCGCCGGCGACCAGTGGGAACTGTCCCTGGAGGCCGCTGCCGTCCGGCTCCGCGGAGACCACCAGGACTCTCCGGTTGCCTCCGGCACCGACATGGGACCTGGAGGACGCCGATGAAATTGCGCCGCCACCGGCGCCGTTTTCTGCTCGAACTGGGAGGCGGCGCCGCGGTTGCCGCCGCCTCGTCCTGGGCCGGACCGCTGCCGCAGACTGTCGGCGGAGACGGGTCTGCCGCCGTCCGGCGGCGTCCCTCCAGCTCTCCCCAGCAGTTTGTCCGGGTCCGGGGAGTGGTCCGGGGCGCAGGCAGGCCGCTGCGGGACCTTTCGGTGACCGATGGCTGCACGGTGGTGAGGACGGCTGCCGACGGCACTTTCGAGCTGACCAGTACCTCGCTCTCGTCGTTCGTCTCGATCTGTCTTCCCGCGGGCTACCGGATCCCCCGCAATCCCACCGGCACGGCGCGCTTCTACGCTCCGCTGGACTTCAGCCGTCGGGAAATGGCGGTTGAGTTTGATCTCGAGCCGCTGCCCGCCTCCGACGAGCACCACATGTTTTTCCTGCTGGCCGATCCCCAGACCCAGGATCTGGAGGAGACCGGGATGCTGAGGAGTCAGACGGTCCCGGACGTGCGGGCGGTTGCCGAGCGCAGCGGCCTGGAGTGTTTCGGCGTGGGCTGCGGCGACATCATGTACGATCGCCTGGAACTGTTCCCGGAGTGGGAGAAGGCGGTCCAGGAAATGGGTGTCCCCTTCTTCCAGGTGGTGGGCAACCACGACCTGGACCAGGACGTCTGGGGGGACCACCTGTCCAATCAAACCTTCCGAAGGATATTCGGCCCCGAGTACTACTCCTTCGACCGCGGAGCCGTCCATTACGTGGTGCTCGACGATGTGTTCTGGCACAGCCAGGGTTACATCGGCTATCTCACTGAGCAGCAGCTTGCCTGGCTGGCAGCCGACCTCCAGTACGTCGAACCCGGCCGGACGGTGGTGGTGATGCTGCACATCCCCCTGCTCAGCAGCCGCTACCGCCGGACCGGCTACTCCACTCCCCATCCCTCCACCTCGGTGGCAAACCGGGACGCCCTCTACGAGCTGCTGTCGCCCTACCGCGCCCATGTGCTTTCCGGTCATACCCACGAGTCTGAGCACGTGTTCGAGGGGGGTGTTGAAGAGCATATCCACGGAACGGTTTGCGGAGCCTGGTGGACCGGTCCCATCTGTTACGACGGAACACCCAACGGCTATGGTGTGTACGAGGTGCGAGGAGAGGAGGTGCGCTGGACCTACAAGTCCACCGGTTACGGCTTCGAACACCAGATGCGGCTCTACCGCTGGGGCTCGGATCCCCAGGCTCCGGATGAAATCGTCGCCAACGTCTGGAACTGGGATCCCCGGTGGCAGGTGGACTGGTATGAGGACGGAGTGCTGAAGGGTCCGATGGCCCGGCGTCGTGGTTTCGATCCGCTTTCCGTGCTGCTCCACAAGGGAGACCGCATCCCGGTGAAACGGACCTGGGTGGAACCCCAGCCGGTGGACCATCTGTTCTATGCTCCGGCGTCGCGGCAGGCCAGGGAAATCCGAGTAGAGGCGCGGGACCGGTTCGGGCGCGTGTATTCGGAAGTCTTGGGGCGGTGAGGGCGGTCGGCTGGGCGGCAGAGGCAGCCCACCGCGGCTCCCCCTCAGGACCGCAGAGTCCCCTCGTCGCACCAGCTGCGGGCGTTCTGAAACAGGCGCAGCCAGGGCGATGCCGCAAGATCGTGGTGCCAGTGCCGGGGCATCCACGGCCACTGCCACTTGAGAAAGCTCCGCTCGGGGTGGGGCATCAGCGCCAGGTGGCGGCCGTCAGGACTGCACAGTCCCGCAATCCCTTCCACCGACCCGTTCGGATTGTCCGGATACCGGAGCGTGACCTGTCCGGATTCGTCTGAGTACCGCAACGGAGCCAGTCCCTGCCGCAAAACTTCCTGCAGAATATCCGTCGCGGGGAAAAACGCACGGCCTTCCCCATGGGCACACCAGACCCCCAGCCGCGAGCCCTCCATGCCCCGCAGCATGACCGCCGGGCTGGGCTCAATCCGCAGGGTCACGAAGCGCGACTCGAAACGCCCGGACCGGTTGCGGATGAAACGGGGCTGATGGTGGTCGTCCAGGCCCCGCCAAGGGATCCAGCCGAGCAGTGCCATCAGCTGGCAGCCGTTGCAGACCCCCAAACTGAAGGTGTCCGGACGGTGGTAGAACTCCTCGAACTGCTGCCACAGGGCGGGATGGTGGCGGATCACCCCCGCCCATCCCTTGGCGGAGTCCAGGACGTCCGCATAGCTGAACCCGCCCACAAAGGCGACGCCGCGGAAGCCGTCCAGGCCCACCCGACCCTCCACCAGATCAAACATCGACACGTCCCAGGTTTCGAAACCGGCCATGTGAAATGCCGAGGTCATCTCCCGGTCGCCGTTGCTGCCTTCCTCACGGATGATCGCCACCCGGGGGCGGTTTTCCGACTCCAGCAGGACCGCAGGAGTGGGCTCAGGACGGAATGTCAAGTGGTAATCCGGTGCCCGGCGACGGCCCAGCCAACGGCGTTCCTCCTCGGCACAGTCGGGATCCGCCTGCAACAGGTCGAGACGATAACTGGTTTCCTCCCACAGGTCCCGCAGCTCCGGCATCGGCTCGTCAAGCACTGTCCGCGTGCCCACCCGCACCACCACGTGCCTGCCGGCGCTGACCCTCCCCAGTTTCACAACCCGCAGGTCTCGCCGGTGCAAACTCTCCAGGACCTGCTGCTCCAGCTCCCGGTCAACCTCCAGCACCAGGCCCAACTCCTCGGCGAACAGTTCGGCCAGGGGGTCATCCAACGCTTCCAGCTCGACCTCGAAACCGCAGTCGCCCGCAAACGCCATCTCCAGCAGGGTGGTGATCAGCCCGCCGTCGCTGCGATCGTGACCGGAGGCAACCAGATCGGCGGCGATCAGCTCCTGAACCGTCTCGAAGGCGCGTCGCAGCTCGTCGGGATCGTCCAGGTCCGGAGGAATCTCCCCCAGCTGGCCGAAAACTTGGGCCAGGGCGGACCCCCCCAGACGCCGTCGGCGGCCCAGGTCGATCAGGAGCAACACCCCGCGTTCGCCAAGCTTGAGGTCCGGAGTCACCACCCGGGTGATGTCCGGACAGGTGACGTAGGCTGAGATGACCAGGGATCCCGGAGCCTTGACCGTTTCCGTGCCTCCGTCAGCAGCGGGCGCCCTTGCCGCCATGGAGACGCTGTCCTTGCCGCCGTCGATGGCGATGCCGAGCCGGATCAGAACCTCCTGCAAAGCCCGGGCGGCGTCATAGATTGCGGCCCCCTCACCCGGCATTTTTGCCGCCCACATCCAGTTGCCTGAGCACTTGATGTCTTCGAAATGAGTGACCGGAGCCCAGACCAGGTTGGTGAGGGCTTCGCCCACCGACATGCGGGCCATCGCCGCCGGATCCAGCAGGCTGAGGATCGGCTGTTCGCCGATGGCGGTGGCGGCACCGGTGATGCCGAAGTGGCTTTGCGCGATCACCGCCACGTCCGCCACCGTAAGCTGCAACGGTCCGGCGCACTGCTGGCGGGCCACCAGTCCGGTGACGCTGCGGTCAACCTTGGTGGTGAGGAACCGCTTGGAACCTACGGACAGCAATCGGAGCACCCGTTCCAGGGCGCCCCGCACGTCCAGGTCGGGCGGCAGCTCGAGCGGACGCAGGACCGGCGGGATTCTGCGACTCTCGAACACCTTGCGGGGCATCTTTCCCAGAACCTTCTCCAGCTCCAGGTTGACGGGCGTGGTGTCGTTCCACTCGTCATGCAGGACGATGCGCCCGTCCCCGGTGATCCGTCCCACGAAAGCCACCGGGACCTTTTCGCGCCGGCAGAGCTCCCGGAACAGTTCGACATGCGCGTCACGCAGCAGGAGAGCGTCCTGCTCCTGGTACTCGGCGCCCCAGATTTCCAGCACCGAGAGACTCTGGTCGCCCACCGGAATCCTGCGCACTTCGATACGCGCTCCGGCCGGATTCACGATCTCCTTGAGAACGTTGCAGTTGCCACCCGCACCCTGATCGTGAATGCTGACGATGGGGTTGGCATCGCCCAGCTCGACGCAGGCCCGGATCACCCGGTTGACCTTCTGTTCCATTTCCGCGTCGCCCCGCTGTACGGCGTTGAAGTCCAGCTCTGCGACGTTCTCGCCCTGAACCATGCTGGAGGCGGCGCCGCCGCCCATGCCGATGCGATACGCCGGCCCGCCGATCTTGACCACCCACATGCCGGGTTCAGGGGGCGACTTCTCACGGTGCCCGGCGTCGAGTTGACCGATGCCTCCGGAGAACATGATGGGTTTGATCCACTCCCGCCGCTCGCCGTTGGGCAGCCGCAAACCGAACGAACGGGTATATCCCTGAATCACGGGTTCCCCGAACTTGTTGCCGTAGTCCGAAGCTCCGTTGCTGGCTTCGATCTCGATCTGCAGCGGTGAAGCCAGGTTGCCGGGATAGCGGAAAGTCGGATCCTCCCAGGGGAGGGGGTAGCCCGGGATGTGGAGGTTTCCGACACAGTAGGCCGCGGTTCCCGCCACCACCAGTGAGCCGCGTCCGGTGGCGTGGACATCGCGGATCCGGCCGCCGGTCCCCGTCTCGGCACCCGGGAACGGCGCCACCCCTGAGGGGAAGTTATGGGTCTCGGCGGTAAACAGGATGTCGTAATCCACGTCCCGCTCGACCATGGGACACGGCTGTCCCGGCCTTGCCGGGTGCAGGGTGCGGATGCGGAATCCGCGGATGGCACTGGAATTGTCCCGGAAGGCAATCACGCTGTTGCGCGGGTTGGCCTGGAGGGTGGACTGGATCATCCCGATCAGGTGGTCCGGTGCCTCGACACCATCGATGATCAGCCGCCCCTTGAAAAACCAGTGGCGGGAATGCTCGCTGTTGGACTGGGCGATGTCGAAGCATTCCACATCGGTCGGATTGCGTCCCATCTCCTCGACGAACAGGCGGGTATAGTAGTCCAGATCCCATTCGTCGAATGCCAGGCCCAACTTCCGGTTAATCTGTTCCAGCGCAGCCCGGCCCTGCTGCAGCACCGGAACTTCGCGTACGGGTTCCGGACGGATGCCGGTGTCAAAAGTTCGCAGCGGGCCGTCGTAGGGATATTCGGTCATCCGGTCGTGCACGGCCGCCAGGAACTTGGCGCGGGTGGATTCGCTGACCTGTCCCCGCAACAGATAGCGGCGCGAGCGCTCGATTCGGCTGACGGCAGAGATCCCGCAGGCCTGGAAGATGGACAAGGCGTTGGTGCACCACGCGGTCGTGAAGTTGAGCCGCGGCCCCACCTCGACCACCACTGCCCCGGCTGGAAAAAACGAGCTGGTAGCGAACCCTTCGGGGAGGAAGGTTTCGCTGAGCAGCCAGCGCACGATTCGCAGTTCCGAATCGCGGGGAGGTGCCTGCCATTCCACATGGAAACAGACCTCGGTTTCGATCCCGACGATCTCCGGCGAAACCTCCCGCTGCACCCGGGCCAGCAGCGCCCGTACCTGTTCATCGGAAAGGCCGGGACGGCGGTAGAAGTGAGTCATCATCATGGCAGGATCGTCCCCCGAACGGCGGAAAGCTTGATTATGTCACGGGTCAGGGTTCCACGATGACCTTCAGACCCTCCCTCCGGGCGGCGGCGGCAAAGGCCTGCCGGCACTCGGACAGCGGGAACCGATGGGTGACCAGGCCTGCCAGTTCCACCATCCGCCGTTCCCTGAAGCGGATCGCCCGGGGATAGACGTGCTTCATCCGGCGCACCAGCTTCAGGGTCAGGCCCTTGCGGCGGGCGACTCCGGCAGACATTGTCAGGCGGTCGTCGGGAGGGATGCCGGCCAGGATGACAGTTCCCCCGGGACGTACACATTGGATCGCCGCCTCCACCGCCTCCCCATCACCGGCCGCTTCAAAGACGACGTCCACGCCTGAGCCGTCGGTCGCGGCCACGATCTCGGCCGCTTCCCGTCCACGGTCGGCTTCCAGCACCAGGTCAGCCCCCAGATCCCGCGCCGCCTGAAGCCGATGGGGCAGCACGTCGGTGGCGGCCAGCAAAACCACGCCGGCCCGCTTCAGCAACTGGAGAATCAGCAGTCCGATGGGGCCGCAACCCAGCACTGCAGCGGTGCCCCCCATAGTGGGGTGAGCCAGATCCAGGGCGTGCAGAGCAACTCCCAGGGGTTCGAGCATCGCAGTCTCCGCAGCGGAGAATTCTCCGGGCACGGGATAGAGCAGCCGTTCCGGCCAGACCATAAACTCCCGCAGCGCCCCGTCGCAGGTGTCATGACCTGCAAAACTCAGTTCGCAGCAGAGATTGGGGTGGCCCTCCCGGCAGAAGCGACAGTGCTCACAGGCAATGGCCGGATCCACCGCGACCGGTTGCCCCCGCCGCTCGCCTTCCGCCACCACCGCAGCGATCTCGTGGCCCAGGACGAGGGGTCTCGCCAGGCGCGCATCGCCGATGCCCCCCTCTTCAAACCAGTGGAGATCCGAACCGCAGATTCCCACCGCGGTCACCCGCAGCAACGTCTCACCGGGACCGGGCGCGGAACGGGGTTCTCGGCTGAGCCGGAGATCGCCGGGGGCATGCAGCCGGGCGTGAAGGTCGAGGGTGGCGGACGGAGTCTGGATGGTCATGGCCAGACTTTGCGTGGGAGTGGGGAGAGGGGAGAGGGGAGTCGGGAGGAGGAGTCGGGAGTCGGGACACAGGAAACAGGAGGGAGCCACGCGTGGCGGGCATCCCGGAGGGATGCCAGAGAGTAGCCGGAGGTCGCAGCGCAGCGGAGACCTCCGGAACCGGAACGATGAAAGATGGGGAGGCACCCTAAAGGGGTGCCACAGAGGGGAGTCAGGAGTCAGGACACGGGACTCAGGAGGGGAGTCGGGAGTCAGCACACGGGAGTCAGCAGACCGCCACGCGTGGCTCCCTCCTGTTTCCTGTGTCCCGACTCCCGACTCCTGTCTCCCGGCGCCCGCAATTGACAAAGGTTTCGGGTAATGTTTAAGATGCTGCGTTTTCGCAACTGGGCAACGACAGAAGTGGTTCCGGAACCCTGCTCCTCAAGCCAGATGCGCACGTCCCATTCGACGGAAGACTCTCGACAGTGAGCTCACTTCGGAACAACGAGATCCAGCTTGTTCTCGGGAGCGATATAGGATATCTGGACTTCGTTCAGGAGGTGTCGGACAGCCTGACCCGGCAGATGGGTTTCGATGCCGACTCCCTGTACTGGATCGGCCTGGCGGTGAGAGAGGCCGTTACCAACGCGATCCAGCACGGAAACCGCCACAATGTTGCCAAGAAGGTTTGGGTGCGCTTTGAAGTCAAGGACGACCGTCTTAAGATTACCGTGCGTGACGAAGGATCGGGCGTGAAGGAGTCGCAGCTCCCGGATCCCCTGGCTCCGGAAAACCTGCTCAAGCCGGGGGGGCGCGGGATCTTCTTCGTCAAGTCTTTCATGGACAGCGTCCGGTTCAACGATCCGCCTGAAGGCGGTCACGAGATCATCATGGAGAAGCTCAGGGTAAGCAACCATCAGGGAGAGAAACATGACGATTGAGACGCGTACGGCGAATGGTGTGACAATCCTGGACATCCACGGCAAGATCACCATCGGGGAGGGGAGTGCCGAGATCCGGAACAAGGTTCGGGATCTGCTGCAGGCAGGTCGCAAGAAAATCCTGCTGAACCTGGGCGACGTCAGTTACGTCGACAGCTCCGGGATTGGGGAACTGGTCAGCTCCTATACCACCGTCACCAACCAGGGCGGCGACCTCAAACTCCTCAACCTCACCAAGAAGCTGAGGGAACTGCTGGCAATCACCAAGCTCCTGACCGTCTTCGACACCTACGACGACGAGGAGAAGGCGATCGCCAGCTTCTCCTGAGCTCCACCTGCCACGGCGGAGTGACCGAGGGCCTCGGACGGGGTCCCAAGCGCCGCTGCACCATCATGGAGGCCTGACCCAGGAGGTGGTCGCCGGCCCCTCCAGCAGGCCGTGCCAGCGCGCCGGTTCTCAACGACGCACATGGAAGAGCTTCTTGTCCAGTGGGTTTCACCCCTGCCGTGGCCGCTGCTGGCGGGTCTGATCGCCGGCTGCCTCTATGTCCTCGCTCGGGGTGCGGACCTGCTCGTTCACGAGGCGGTGGTCCTGTCGCGGCGCTCCGGGATCCCTAAGGTGGTGGTTGGTGCCACCGTGGTCAGCCTGGGGACGACCACGCCGGAAACCGTCGTCTCGGTGCTGGCCGCTCTCCAAGGCCGTCCCGGACTGGCCCTGGGCAACGCGGTAGGATCGATCATCTGTGACACCGGACTGATTCTCGGCTTGGCCTGCCTGATCGCACCGTTGCCGCTGGATCGGCGCATTGTCGGACGGCAGGGCTGGATTCAGTACGGTTCCGGCCTGCTGCTGGTAGCGCTGTGTATGCCTTGGGCGGACCTGTCGGCAGCCCTGGGTCCGGGCGGACGACTCCCCCGCTGGACCGGTTTCCTGCTGCTGGGACTGCTGGCGGGATACATGTACCTGAGTGTGCGCTGGACCCGAGCCGAGGACGGTGAAGGCGGCGACAACGGTTTCGCTGAGGGTTTGTTCAAGGCGCTATTGAAACTGGCCGCAGCGGTGGCGCTGGTGGTGGGCTCGTCGTCGGTGTTGATCCCGGCGGTGGCGGAAGCCGCCGAAAGGCTGGGGGTACCGGAGGCGGTCATCGCCGCCACCCTGGTGGCTTTCGGGACCTCAACCCCGGAGCTGGTCACCGCCGTCACTGCGGCCCGCCGCGGTCACGGGGAACTGGCGGTGGGTAACGTGGTGGGGGCGGACATTCTCAACGTCCTGTTCGTCACGGGAGCAGCAACGGCTGCGACACCGGGCGGACTGGCGGTTCCTACCGAGTTCTTCACCCTGTATTTCCCTTCGATGGTGCTGATCCTGACGGTGTTCCGGGTCGGAGTCGCAGTCTCGGGCACTCATCTGCGCCGCGTTTTCGGTGCCGTGCTGTTGGGAACTTACCTGGCCGTCACGATTGCCAGTTACGCCATGCGTTGAGGTGCCCCGGTGACCTCAGCGCAGAAGAATCGACAGGCGGACCTCCAACTGGGCGCCGTTACCCTTCAACCGGCTGCGGGCCTCGAGCTGCCACCCGATGTTGGGACCGTACCAGTCGCGAACTCCCGCTCCGACGAAGCCGAAGTGGTGGGAGGCGGCTTCCCCGTCCGCGAACCCGTACCCCCCATTCAGAAAGGTTTGCCAGTTCCCGCGGGGTTCCCACAGATAACGAACCCCGGCCTCGGCGAGCAGAGATCGGTCGTCGAAAGCGTCGTTGTCGGAAACGTTGGCGACAAAACCCACATTTCCGGTCAGCGCCAGACGTTCGCGCAGCGCCGCATCGATGGAACCCCCCAGGTGCAGGAACAGGTCCGAACTGTCGCGGTCGAAATCGAAGGCACCGCCCCCGCCCATCAGGACGCCGCCGGTTACCTGCGTCGGTTGGGCGGCAAGCGATCCGAACGAGATCAGCAGCGGAAACAGAAGGCAGACGTAGCGCCGGTACATCTCCCCATTATAGGGGGATGAGATCCGTTCGCTCCTGGGCGCCCGCAGACTCACGAAGCTCGCTGGCTGTCACCGGAGGACGGAAGCTCGGAGTACGGGGATGCAGCGGCGGACGGGCCGGGCGCCGGCCGCCTGGGTCGGGGTCACCAGGTGAGCAGGCCTACCAGGGCGCCCGAGAGGCAGGTGGCCAGCGAGCCGGCCAAAATCGACTTGGGACCCAGTTCCACCACCTCCTGACGCCGCTCCGGCACCATCGTGCCCAGGCCGCCGATCATGATCCCGAGACTGCCGGGGTTGGCGAATCCGCACATGGCGTAGGTCATGATCAGACTGCTGCGCGGACTCAGGACGCCTTCCGGCAGCTGGGCCATGCGGATGTACGCGATCAGTTCGTTGAGCACGGTCTTGGTCCCCAGTAAGGCGCCGGCACTCGAGGCCTCGCCCCACGGTACTCCCAGCAGCCAGGTCAGCGGTGCCAGACACCAGCCCAGCAGCCCTTCCAGAGTGGGCGGAGTGCCACCCCAGTCCGGCAGCAGGCCCAGGGCGAGGTTGGCGAGATGAACCAGCGCCACCATCACAATCAGCATGGCCGAGATGTTGATCAGAAGCTGAACTCCGCGCAGGGTACCGGTGGTCAGGGCGTCCATGAAGCTGTGGCCCTCCTCGCCCACCACCACCTGTCCGCTGGTCAGTGGGCCGGTCTCCGGAACCAGCAGCTTGGAGATGACCACCGCGGCCGGTGCGTTGATGAGGGACGCAGTGAGGATGTGTCCCAGCGCCCCGGGAATGTGATCGGCGAGCAGTGACGCGTACAGCACCATGACAGTGCCGGCGATGGTGGCCATGCCGCAGGTCATTACCGTGAACAGCTCGCTGCGGGACAGACCGGCGAGATAGGGACGGATCAGCAGCGGAGATTCCACCATCCCCATGAAGACGTTGGCGCTGACGCCTACCCCTTCGGCGCCGCCGATCCGCAGCGTCCTCTGAAGCAGCCAGGAGAAAGCCTGGACCACTCGGGGCAGGACTTTCCAGTAGTAAAGCACCGACGAAACTGCGCTGATGACCAGCGCGATGGGAAGGGCCTGGAAAGCCAGAACAAAGGTAGAGGACGCCGAGGTAATCTCGAACGGCGCCTCGCCGCCGCCGACGTAGCCGAAGACGAAGGAAGTGCCGGCGCGGGTGGAGGCTTCTACCGCCAGCACCAGCCGGTTGAGAGCCAGGAACACTTCGCGGCTCAGGGGCGCCTTCAGCAGGAGCACTGCAACGCCTGCCTGCAGCGCCAGACCTCCCCACAGGGTGCGGACTGAAATCCGGTGCCGGTTCTCGCTGAGGATCCAGGCCACGAACAACAGGAGCGCAATACCCAGCAGACTGCGCAGGGGTTCCACGGTCCGGTTATCCTACCTCAGCCCGGACCACAGATTTCGTGGAGCCGCGGATCTCGCGGCCGTCTCAGCGGGCTGCAAGGACCCGGCTGATCTCGGCTTCCAGCTCAGCCTTGTCGATCCGGCCTTCCTTGCGGAACACGATCTTCCCCTTGCGGTCCACCAGAGCGGTGTAGGGGATGGTGTCGACCCAACCGGAATCGAAGGATTTGAGCATCGTGTAATGATCCGTCGAGCTGAAGAGCAGGTTGCGGGAAGGCGGGTTGAAGCGCCTCAGGAAGGCCACCACCTGGTCCTTCTCCTCGGGGGTGTTGGCGGAAACCGTCACGAGCTGCAGGCCGGCGGAACCGAATCGATGCGAGAGCTCCACCAGTTCGGGGAACTCATCGACGCAGGGTCCGCACCAGGTCGCCCAGAAGTTGACGAGCTGGACCTTGCCGGGGCTGGCTTTTCGAAGTTGCCGGAGATCCTTGGCGGAGACCAGCTCCACCTGGATCGCGGCGGAATCTCCGTCCGAACCTCCTTGAGCGGCAGCACCGATCCCCAGACCGGAGCCGCCTGCGGCCGCCAGTACGGCCAAAGTCAGCCCGCCGTAACGGAACAAACCACGTTGGATCCTGTCACGAGACTGCAAGCTGAAATCCTCCTGAAACCTCGATACCGGACTGGGGCAGGCTTCGGCGGGACGCCTCAGCCCCAAAGTTCCTTGTCCAGCCGCGCCGAGTAGGCCGCGGTAGTGGGAGGGGCAACCGCCTCCGGCGCCGCTGCTTCCGCCGGTCGCAGACGGCGGATCACCACCACCGCCACGGCCGCCCCCGCCGCCAGCACGATCACCGGCAGGAAGTAGGCGAGCCTTCCGAACCCGTGGGCCGGCGGCTTGGAGAGGATCTTCTCGCCGTAGCGGGCCACGTACTCATCCAGGATCGCCTGGCGGGTCATCCCGGCCGCCAGTTTCTGGCGGACGTCTTTGCGGACCTCGTCGGCAGCCGGCGAGTAATGGGCGGCCACCGGCTGGCGCCAGCAGCAGGGCGCAATGATCATGTTCTCGAGTTGCTTGGCTTCCGCCTCAATGGCCGCCTGGTCCAAGGCGAATCCCGGCACGGCGACCGCTGCAGGGAAGAGAAGCAGCAGCAAAAGAATCCCGGAGCGAATGTTGGGCATGGGGACCTGCCTGGTCGTAACCAGACCATTGTATCGCGGAATCACTGCGCAGAACCGAGTCGCGCCAGCACGGCCTCGGTCATGGCCCGGGTACCGAGGGGAGTCACCCCCGGTGGGGCGATGTCTGCGGTACGCAACCCCTCGCACAACACTGCGGCGACAGCCTGCTCGATCCGGCGCGCGATATCATCCCGCTGGAGGGAATAGCGGAACAGCAGCGCCACCGAACCGATGGTGGCCAAAGGGTTGGCCCGGTCCTTGCCGGCGATGTCCGGCGCCGAACCGTGCACCGGCTCATACATTCCGGTCGTGCGTCCCTCAGGGTCGGCGCCGATGCTGGCGGACGGCAGCATGCCGATGGAGCCGGTCAGCATGGCCGCCTCGTCGCTGAGGATGTCGCCGAACATGTTGTTGGCCAGCACCACATCGAAACTGCGCGGCCGGGCCACCAACTGCATGGCACAGTTGTCGATCAGAATGTGCCCCAGTTGCACGTCCGGATAGTCCGCCGCCGTCTCTGAAACCACCGCCCGCCAGAGCTGCGAGCTCTCCAGGACGTTGGACTTGTCGACGCTGTCGACGCGGCGCCGCCGCAGGCGTGCGGCCTCGAAGGCCACCCGGGCGATGCGCTCGACCTCGTAGTCGAAGTAGATTTCCGTGTTGAAGCCGGCCCGTCCTTCAGCCCTCGCTTCCAGACCCCGCGGCTCCCCGAAGTAGATTCCTCCGGTGAGTTCTCGGACGATGAGGATGTCGACGCCGGTGATCACTTCGGGCTTCAGCGTGGAAGCATCCACCAGCTCGGGGAAGGTCTGGATGGGACGCAGGTTTGCATAGAGGCCGAGCTGTTTGCGCAGGGTGAGCAGCGCCTTCTCCGGACGCTGGTGGGCCGGCAGATGGTCGAAGCGCGGATCGCCCACCGCCCCCAGCAGGACAATCCCACTGCGCAGGCAGGCCTCCAGCACAAATCGCGGCAGCGGCTCGCCGTAAGCGTCGATGGCGGTTCCACCCACCGGATACTCCTCGGTGGTGATTTCCAGTTCGAACAGCCGTGCACACTCCCTGAGCACGTCAACGGCACCGGCCGTCACTTCGCGGCCGATGCCGTCTCCCGGCAGAACAACGATCGTGGTGGACATTCGGGCAACCTCCCCCTGCTCTGCAGCCGGCTGCAGGCATGTGGACTTTACATTTCGATCTGGATCTCGGGCCGGCTCAGATTGACGGTGGAAACCCGTGCCGCCAGTGCCCGCGCCATCTCCCTGAAGGCTTTGGCGGACTCGCTGTCGGGACGCAGCAGAACCACCGGCTTTCCCAGGTCTCCCCCTTCCCGGAGTTCGGTCTCCAGCGGCACCCGGCCCAGGAACGGCACCTGGTAACGTTGCGAGGTTTTCTCGCCGCCTCCGTGGCTGAAAATTTCACTGCGGTGCCCACAATGCGGACACAGGAAGTAACTCATGTTTTCGATGATCCCAAGCACCTCCACCTGCACCTGGCGGAACATCATGATCCCTTTGCGGGCGTCGGCAAGAGCGACGTCCTGCGGCGTGGTCACCACCACCCCGCCGGAGAGCGGCACCGACTGGACCATCGTCAGCTGGACATCCCCCGTACCGGGCGGCAGGTCCGCCACCAGGTAGTCCAGCTCGCCCCACTTCACCTGGTACAGGAACTGCTGGATGACCCCGTGCAGCATGGGACCCCGCCAGATCAGAGGTGTGTCCTCGTCGGCCAGAAAGCCCATGGACATCACCTTCAGTCCGTAGGCTTCCAGGGGCACGATCATGCGCCCCTCCGCAGCCGGCTGACCCTTGAGACCCAGCATGATCGGGACATTGGGACCGTAAATGTCGCAGTCCAGCAAACCCACCCGGGCTCCGTCCGCCGCCAAAGCACAGGCCAGGTTGACCGCCACCGTGGTTTTCCCGACGCCGCCCTTGCCGGAAGTCACGGCAATGATGTTGGCGGCGCCCTCGACGGTCTTCTTCCCCGAGTCCCGCTGGCGCGGGACCGAGGCCTCCATCGAAACCTCCACTTTGCTGACCCCGGGGATCGCCTCGACGGCGGCCCGCGCCTGACCTTCGAGCTGGTCGCGGACCGGACAGGCCGGTGTGGTGAGGACGAACCGGAAGGAGACACGGCCGCCTTCGATTCGGATATCCTTGATCATGCCCAGAGAGACGATGTCCCGCTTCAGGTCAGGGTCGTGGACTTGCCGGAGGGCGTCGAGAACCTGCTGCTGGGAGACCGTCGGATGGTGGCTCATTGGCTTGCTGACCTTCCCCCGGCCGATGACTTGACGGCCGGCGCCGCTTAGAATATCGAATCTTTCGAGGTTGTGATGAGTCGATCGCCCAGGATCAGCCGTGCCATGGAGGACTATCTCAAGGCGATCTTCGAGCTGCTGGCCGCTTCGGACCGGGTTACGACGACGCGCCTGGCTGAACGGATGGGCTGTACCCCCGCCAGCGTCACCAACATGCTCCAGAAGCTCTCCGGGCTGCAACTGGTCGAATACACGCGGTACCGAGGAGTCACGCTGACCGGCACCGGGGAACGGATTGCGCTGGAGGTGCTGCGCCACCACCGGTTGATCGAGCTGTACCTGGCGGAAGTCCTTGGCTACGACTGGGACCGGGTCCACGCCGAAGCGGAGGAGCTGGAACACGTCATCTCGGAGGAGTTCGAGTCCCGCATCGATGCGGCTTTGGGTTACCCGGAGCGGGATCCGCATGGGGCTCCCATCCCGACCCGTGACGGTCGGGTCAGGCGCGGTTCGCGGTCGACCCTGTGGGAAGCCGACGCCGGCAACCACGAAGTCGAGTGGATTGACGACAAGTGTGCCCACTCGCTGCGCCGGCTGGCGGTACTGGGGATCTATCCCGCAGTCAAGGTGGAACTGCTGCGGGCCGGTTCCAATGACCGACCACTGGTCGTCCGGGTGCGGGGTCGGGAGCTGGGACTGAGCGAGAAGCTGGCACGCCAGATCTACATCCGCGAGGTCCAAGAGTAGATTACGGATGGAGCACCCGATCGGCGGCCTGGCCATCGTCACGGTCCTGGGAATTGCGGCCCAGTGGCTTGCCTGGCGCTTCCGCCTGCCGTCGATTCTGATCCTGCTCCTGTTCGGTTTCGCAGCCGGTCCGCTGAGTGGGCTGCTGTCGCCGGATCATCTGCTGGGTCCCTCCCTGATGCCGTTTGTGGCTCTGGCCGTGGCCCTGATCCTGTTCGAGGGCGGGCTCAGCCTGCGTCTGGGAGAGCTGCCCCGAATCGGCGGGACCATCCGCAATCTGGTCACGGTGGGGGCGCTGTTGACGTTCGTGGCTGCCTCGACCGCTTCCTGGTGGATCTTCGACCTGGACCCTTCGCTGGCCGTCCTGTTCGGTTCGATCCTCGTGGTGACAGGGCCGACCGTGGTTTTTCCGCTGCTGCGCCACATCCGCCCGACCGGAAGGGTGGGAGCGGTTCTGCGCTGGGAGGGGATCGTCATCGACCCGGTAGGAGCCACGCTGGCGCTGCTGGTCTTCGAGGTGCTGCTGGCCCGTGGCGGCCTGGCGGTGATGTCGGCGATTGCAGAAGTTCTGGTCAAGACCCTGGTTCTGGGGGTCGCCTTGGGGCTGGCGGGCGGGGTTGCGCTGGTGGCCCTGCTTCGGCGCTACTGGATCCCGGAGTACCTGGACAGCCCCACCGCTTTGGCGGTGATTTGGGGCATGTTCGCCCTCTCCGATTACCTGCAGGAGGAGTCCGGCTTCCTGACCGTAACCGTGATGGGCATCTACCTGGCCAACCAGAAGGTGGTCTCCATCAGCCACATCGTAGCCTTCAAGGAGAACCTGAAGGTCATTTTCCTGGGGGCGCTGTTCATCCTGCTGTCCGCACGTATCGACGCTGAGTCGCTGGCCGCCGTGGAGCCGGCACGGGTGCTGCTGTTTCTGCTGGTGCTGGTGGTGCTGGTGAGGCCGCTGGCGGTGCTGATATCGGGTCGGGGTTCGGGACTGAACTGGAGAGAGCTGGCATTCCTTTCGGTGATGGCGCCTCGCGGCATCGTGGCGGCGGCCGTGGCTTCGATCTTCAGCCTGCGACTGGAGGAGGCCGGTTTTCCCAACGCTTTTCTGCTGGTTCCGCTGACCTTTCTGGTGATTGTGGGAACGATCCTGGTCTACGGCTTGGGTGCACCCTGGGTGGCGCGCCGGCTCGGGCTGTCCAAGGCCGATCCCAACGGGGTGCTGCTGGTGGGCGCGCAGGAGTGGGCAATCCAGATGGGAGTTCTCCTGCAGACGCTGGGAATACGGGTCGTGATGGTGGATTCCAATCCTTCCCATGTGGCCCAAGCGCGTCGCGCGGGACTGGATGCCTACACCGGCGACGTCCTGTCGAACCGGGTCCTGGAGGAGCTGGACCTCGACGGCATCGGTGCCTCGCTGGCGCTGACCTCCAACAACGAGGTCAATTCCTTGTGCTCCCTGCAGTTCCTGGAAGTCTTCGGACGCAACTCGGTCTATCAGCTTCCGTTCGGGGCCAGGAACCATGGCGGAGAGGCACCGGACCCGCGGCTTCGGGGCCGCTTTCTGTTCCGTCCGGAACTGGATTTCCCCACGCTGGAACGGCTCTTCCAGCAGGGCGGACGTTTGCGAACCATCACTTTGGAGGCCGCCCTGGACAAGGCCGCCGAGACTTCACTGGCCCAGGGACAGGTCATACCCCTGTTTGTCCTCCGCCGCACCGGTCAGTTCCAACCGGTGGCCGCGGACGGGTCCCTGGATTTCAGCCGGGGAGACACGCTGGTGGTGCTGACCTCCACCGAGGTCAGGGCGTCGGATCAGTACCCGGCGGCAGAAGCGGTCTGAGCAGGGCGGCCTGCAGGGACGGCCCGGTCAGGCGCCAAACTTCTTCAGCCGCTCGCCGTGGGCCAGTGCCAGCGCCATCAGATCCTTGGCCGGGAACTGCCCCAGCGCCCCCTTCAGACACTCCACCTCATCGAATGCCTCGTTCAGGCCCCTGCGGGCATAGCGCGAGTACAACAGCACGGGAACCGGGTGCCAACTGTGGGACCGCAGCGCCGAAGGCGTCGAGTGATCGCCGGTGACCACCAGCACGTCCGGGCCCAGCGCCAGCACCTCGGGAACCAGCGTGTCCAGCTCCTCGATGGCCTTGACCTTGGCGTCGAAATTCCCGTCCTCTCCGGTCTTGTCGGTGGTCTTGGCATGGATGAAGAAGAAATCGTATTCCGACCATTTCTCCCGCAGCACCCTGACCTGGGAGGCGAAGTCCGGCAGCACCGGGTAGATGTCCATTCCCACCAGGTAGGCGACTCCACGGTACATGGGGTAGTTGGCCAGACAGAGGCTGCGGAGATGGAACCGTTCCCGCATGCTCGGATAGGGTTTGTGTTTGGCAAACCCCCGCAGCGTCACCATGTTGGCTTTGGGCTCGTCCCTGAGCAACCGCCCGGTCTGGCGCACGAACTCGGTGACGATCTCCACGGTCCGTGCCGCCTCGGGGCTGGTCCCCTTGGGGTCCAGCGGGGGGACGCCGGTGGCTTGGGGATCGGTGTCCTCCAGATCCCCGCTCAAGCCTTCGCCGCGGAACACCACGAGCACCCGATGTTCCTTTACCGGACGCACGAACAGTTCGACTCCGGGAAGCTTGACTCCTGCCTGGATCCGGGCGCAGACCCGTTCATTTTCTTCCGTGGAAAGTCGGCCGGCGCGCCGGTCGATCAGGTTGCCCTGGGCGTCGACGGTGGCGAAATTGCCGCGTACCGCCACATCACGGTCCGTGAGCTGAAAGCCGATGCCCGCTGCTTCCAGCACTCCGCGGCCGACGTTGTTTGCTACCGGGTCATAGCCGAACAGGGCGAAGTGCCCTGGACCGCTGCCGGTGGTGACGCCGTGGGCGATGGGAACGATGAGCCCGCAGGATGAGCGGCGCGCCAACGCGTCGAGGTTGGGTTTGCGGGCGGACTGCAGTTCGGTCTGGTTGCGGTCCCCCATTGGGAGGCCGCCCAGACCGTCCATGATGAAAAACACGATCTTGGAGGTTCCAGGGATGGAGAGCTGGTCGACAAGTCCGGGGTAATTCACGATGGCTCCTCTCCTGGCGGCCTTGGGGCCGGACAGCCCGGGGCGTCGCCAGAACGGGGAGTATAGCAGGCGCCTGGCGGCGAAGGGAGGCATCGGCCCTGGTCCGGACACGGATCCCTCGCTCCATTCGGGCGGGCGCTGGGCAGCTAGGCGTGCCGGTTCAGGATCTCGTCCAGCGGGCGGTCTTCCAGGACATAGCACGGCCCCGATCCTGGATCGGGACCCGGAGCCAGCCCGGTAGCGGTGTAGCCGGCTTCCAGGTAGCGTTCGAGGACCGCCCGGAGAGTCTGACGCCAGCGCGCAGCGAGGTCGGGACGGCAGGCCCGGATCAGATCCCAGTCGGCGGGAATCTCCGCCAGCAGGACGGCGGCGGGTGGGGGCTGGATCCAGCCGGTGGGAACACGGAAACGTCCGGCGGCGGTATCGGCGGTCTCGGTGGTGACGACGGGGGTGGCAGGGGTCGGAACGGCGGGAGGCTGTCCGCTCAGGGCGGAAAGTGTGCGGGGGCGCAGGAGATGCCATTCGGCCCACAGGCGGTCACTGTCGTCTCCGGCGGAGAAGCGGCTGCCGAGGGGGCCGTAGTAGTGGGCACGGAAAAGGCGGCAGACGGCGCCCAGGCGGAGCAGATTGAGGCGGGCGTTGGCTGCCCGCAGGGGGTCGAAGGTCCAGCGGATCACATGGAGTCCGTGGTCGAGGGCGAACTCGCGCTGCTGGAGTTTGAGGGCGCGGGCGATGCCGCAGCGACGGAACTGGGGGCGGACGCCCACGAGCTGGCTGTGGAAGTAGAACTGGTGATCGGTCCAGCGTCCGATCCAGGCGACGGAGAAGCCGGCGGGCTCGGAATCGACGCGGGCGAGGGCGACCAGTCCGCCGCTTTCGGCGAGGGCCAGCAGGGCGCGGGCGGGGTAGGGGGGATCGGCCCCAGGCTCACCGTAGCCCCAGATTTCGCGCTGCAGCTCCTCGATGACGGTCATTTCCTGGGATGTGCGCAGGACTTTGACCTGAACGTTCCGGGTGGACATGGGTGACGTGCTGCATCTTACCGCGGACAGGTGCGCGCCGGGTTCGGCCCACCTCAACCTTTCCTGGCTGGGTCTGTACGCCTAGGAGGGACCCTGGCTGGGTCTGATCGCCCACCGGCCGGCACCTGCCGGTTCCCCCCGCGGGCGGACACAGCCATGCCCAGCTCGCGGGAGTGCGGCGAGTCTGGACTTCGGGTTGCTTGCCAAAATGTCGGATTCATTCAGGGGCGAGCCCTGCACGGGCTGTCACAGGCCCAAGACTGCAATCATTGGAGACCCCCTCGATATCCATCTCCGGGGGCTGCTCCTGGAAACCGGCTTCTGCGACGTCGACTGGTTCCTCCTGCGTCCTCGAAGTCCCATAGGTCCCCGTTTTTCAACCCCCTCGCTGACTCCCCCGGCCGGTCAGCCCCGGGTGCTATACTCCGGTTCTCCGGAACGGTCCGGCCGGTTCACGCGGCCGAAAACACCCGGGCCGACCGCCACGCACACACCGTTCCGGCGCGGGATTCCCACAATGGAGAAACGTGAAACCGTTCTGATCCTGGATTTCGGTTCCCAGTACACCCAGCTCATCGCCCGGCGTGTCCGCGAGGCCAGGGTTTACTCCGAGATCCTCCCCTACAACACCCCCTGGGAGCAGATCGCCGCCCGCCACCCCAAGGCCATCATTCTCTCCGGCGGGCCCAGCTCGGTCTTCGACCCGGACTCCCCCCACCCGGACCCCCGGGTGTACCGCTTCTCCGGTCCCCTGCTGGGGATCTGCTACGGGATGCAGCTCCTGGTTCACCATCTGGGCGGACGAGTCGAGAAAGCTGAACGCCAGGAGTATGGCAAGGCCGAGATCCAGCTCCTGGGCCGCAGCCCCCTGTTCGGAAGCCTCGAAGGGAACCTGCCGGTCTGGATGAGCCATGGCGACCGCATCGCCCAGCTCCCTCCGGGCTACGTGGAGATCGCCCGCACTCCCTCCGCACTGGCCGCCATGCAGGATCCCGGCGGCAGAATTTTCGGTCTCCAGTTCCACCCGGAGGTGGTTCACACGCCCCAGGGACGCGAAATCCTGGAGAACTTCCTGTTCGGCATCTGCGGCTGCCGCGGCGACTGGACCGTCGCCTCGTTCGTGGAAGAAGCCGTTTCCGAAATCCGGCGGCGGATCGGCGAGGGCCACGCCGTCTGCGGGCTCTCCGGCGGGGTCGACTCCACGGTAGCCGCCCTGCTGGTCCACCGCGCCATCGGCGACCGCCTCACCTGCGTGTTCGTGGACAACGGGCTGCTGCGCTGGAACGAGTTCGAAGAGGTCCTCAGCACCTTCCGGGACCATCTCCATCTGAACGTTCGGGGGGTGGACGCCTCCGCCGGCTTCCTGAACCGGCTGAAGGGAGTCGAGGATCCCGAACAGAAACGCAAGATCATCGGCGAGGAATTCATCCGGGTGTTTGAAGCGGAAGCCCGCAAACTGGGGCAGGTGGAGTACCTGGTGCAGGGCACGCTGTACCCCGACGTGATCGAGTCTGTATCGGTGAAAGGGCCGTCGGCCGTGATCAAGAGCCATCACAACGTGGGCGGCCTCCCCGAGAAGATGGACCTGCGGCTGGTGGAGCCCCTGCGGGAATTGTTCAAGGACGAGGTCCGGGCGGTGGGACGTGAACTGGGGCTGCCGGAACGCTTCGTCACCCGCCAGCCCTTCCCGGGTCCCGGCCTGGCGGTACGGATTCTCGGCGAGGTCACCCCGGAACGCCTGGCGGTGCTGCGCCAGGCGGACCGCATCGTTACCGAGGAGATCCGGGCGGCGGGTCTGTACGAGCGGATCTGGCAGTCGTTCGCGGTTCTGCTGCCGGTGCGCAGCGTCGGCGTCATGGGCGACGGACGAACTTACGAGAACGTGGTGGCAGTGCGGGCGGTGGAAAGCCGCGACGGGATGACCGCCGACTGGGTCCAGCTTCCTTACGACCTCCTGGCCCGGATCTCCAGCCGGATCGTGAACGAGGTGCGGGGCGTCAACCGCGTGGTCTACGACATCAGTTCCAAGCCCCCCAGCACGATTGAGTGGGAGTAGCGCATGTCCTTCTGCCATCTGCACCTGCACACGGAGTACAGCCTGCTGGACGGAGCCAACCGGATCCGCGACGTGATCACCCGGGCCCGGGAAATGGGGATGCCGGCGGTGGCCGTCACCGACCACGGCAACCTGTTCGCCGCCGTCGAGTTCCATGACACCGCCGTCAAGCACGGGATCAAACCCATCATCGGCTGCGAGGTCTACGTGGCGCGAGGCAGCCGGCGCAGCCGGGAAGGCCGTTCCTCCGGCAGCAACCATCTGGTGCTGTTGGCGCGCGACCAGACCGGGTACCGCAACCTGATCCGCCTGGTTTCCCTCGGTTACCTGGAGGGTTTTTACTACCGTCCCCGCATCGACAAGGAATTGCTGTCGGTCCACAGCACAGGTCTGATCGGACTTTCCGCCTGCCTGAAGGGAGCGGTGGCCGAACACATCAAGGAGGATCGGCTGGCGGAGGCGGTCAGGGAAGCCGGCGAGATGGCGGAGATACTGGGGCCGGGAAACTTCTACCTGGAGCTGCAGAACCACCAGATGGAGGCGCAGCAGCGGGTCAACCAGGAACTGCTGAAGATGTCCCGGAAGCTTGGGCTGCCGCTGGTCGCCACCAACGACTGCCACTATCTGGAGCGGGCCGACGCCCAGGCCCATGACCTGTTGCTGTGCATCCAGACCGGCAAGACGGTGGACGACAAGGATCGGCTGGAATACCCGTCGCCGGAGTTCTACCTGAAAAGCCCGGCCGAGATGGAGGCTCTGTTCAAGGACGTCCCGGAGGCCTTGGCCAACACTTTGCGCATCGCCGAGCAGTGCGAGTTTTCCCTGGGCCCGACCGAGTACATCTTCCCCGACTTCGCCGTCCCGTCCGGCTATGACGTGGACTCCTATTTTGAAAAGGTGGTGCGGGACGGCTTCAGGGAGCGCCTGACCGAACTCCAGCGGGTGGAGCGCGAAGGGCGCCTCCGGCACCGGCTCGAGGAGTACGCCGCCCGCCTGGACCACGAGATCAGGGTGATCCAGCAGATGAAATTCTCCGCCTACTTCCTGATCGTTTGGGATTTCATCCGCTACGCCCGGGAAAACCGGATCCCGGTGGGTCCCGGCCGGGGATCCGCCGCCGGAAGCCTGGTCTCGTATGCCATGCGGATCACCGATGTGGATCCGCTGCAGTATGACCTCCTGTTTGAACGGTTTCTCAACCCCGAACGGATCACCCCTCCCGACATCGACATCGACTTCTGCATGAACCGCCGCGGCGAGGTGATCGACTACGTCACCCGGCGCTACGGCCGCGACAACGTCAGCCACATCATCACCTTCGGGACCATGAAAGCCCGCGCGGCCATCCGCGACGTGGGGCGCACGCTGAAGATCGACTACGGGGAAGTGGACAAGATCGCCAAGCTGGTCCCCGCCGCCCTGGGAACCACGCTGGACTCGAGCCTGCAGACGGTCAAGGAACTGCGTGAGGTGGCCGACGACCCGCGCTACTCCCAGTTGATCGAGGTGGCGCGCCGGCTGGAAGGCCTGTCGCGCCACGCCTCCATTCACGCCGCCGGAGTGGTGATCGCCCCCCAGCCGCTGATCGATCTGGTCCCCCTGTTCAAATCCAACAAGGACGAGATCACCACCCAATACACCATGAGCCACCTGGAGCGGCTCGGGCTGCTCAAGATGGACTTTCTGGGTCTGACCACGCTGACCGTGATCGAGCTGACGCTGACCCAGATCCGGGAGCAGTTGGGGACCAGCATCCGCCTGGAAGAATTGCCGCTGGACGATGCGGAGACCCTGCAACTGTTCTGCGAAGGCCGCACCACCGGCATCTTCCAGTTCGAATCAGCGGGCATGCGGGACATTCTGCGACGCCTGCAGCCCAGCCGGTTCGAGGACCTCATCGCCCTGAACGCCCTCTATCGACCGGGACCGATTCAGGGCGGCATGATCGACGACTTCATCAACCGCCGGCACGGTCGTGTCCAAGTCACCTACGAGCTGCCCGAGCTGGAAGAGATCCTGCGGGAGACTTACGGCGTCATCGTCTACCAGGAGCAGGTCATGCAGATCGCCAGTGCCCTGGCCGGGTTCACCCTGGGCGAGGCGGACCTGCTGCGTCGCGCCATGGGCAAGAAGAAGAAGGAGGTGATGGAGTCCCAGCGCAAGAGGTTCGTGGAGGGAGCGAAGCAGCGAGGCAAAGACCCTGCCAAGGCCGGCAGGATTTTCGACCTGATCCAGGAATTTGCGGGTTACGGCTTCAACAAGAGCCATTCCACCGCTTACGCGCTGCTGGCGTATCAGACCGCTTACCTGAAGGCGCATTACCCGGTCCAGTTCATGGCTGCGCTGCTCACCAGCGAAATGTCCAACACCGACAAGATCGTCCAGTACCTGGCGGAGGCGCGGGAGATGGGCCTGGAAGTCCTGCCCCCGGACATCAACGCCAGCGACCTTCATTTTGTGGGCAGCGGACCGCGGCAGATCCGCTTTGGGCTGGCCGCCGTGCGCAATGTGGGTGAGGGAGCGGTATCCGCCATCATCCAGAAGCGAAAGGAATCGGGTCCTTTCCGGGGCTTTTTCGAGTTTTGCGAGGCCATGGACCTGCGGGTGCTGAACAAGCGCGTCCTGGAGGCGTTGATCAAGGCCGGAGCCTTCGATTCCCTGCATCCCCGCCGCAAGTCGCTGATGGCGGTGCTGGACCGTGCCCTCGAGCGGGCGCAGCGGACCCAGCGGGACCGGCTGCGGGGTCAGGGCGATCTGTTCGGCGGCGCCACCGGCGAACCGACCCCCATCGAGCCGGTACCCGACGAAGGGGAGTGGCCGGATCGGGAGAAGTGGAGCTACGAAAAGGAGGCGGTGGGCTTCTATCTCAGCGGTCACCCGCTGCAAAAATACGAGGCGGAAATCAAGAGCTTCTGCCGGCACCAGATCGGAGAGCTGAATCCGGAGCTGTCCGGACACGAGGTCTCCATCGGCGGCCTGGTCCTGGGGGCACGGAAGATCCAGACCCGCAAGGGTGAGACCATGGCGGTTTTCCAGCTGGAGGACATGACCGGCTCGGTGGAAGTGCTGGTCTGGCCCACCCTCTACGAACGCTACAAGGCATGGTTGTTTCCGGACCTTTTGCCGGGAGCAGGGAACGGCAACGGGAACGCCGGGAAGGACCCCGCCAACGGCGGCTCCAAACCCTCGGAAATGCTGGTCTGTGTCCGCGGCCGCTGCGACGTGGACGCCCGGGGCGAACTGAAGGTCCTGTGTTCCGAGCTGATGGATCTCACCCAAGTCTGGAAAGTGGGCGTGCGCAAGGCCCGCGTACGGATCCCGGTGACGGCGGTGGACCCCCTGCTGCTGGATCGTTTCCAGCACGTCCTGCGGCGCTACCCCGGGTCCTGCGCCCTGGAGTTCGAGCTGCTGGACCCTCCCCGGTACACGCTGCAGGTCGTTCCGTCGGACCAGATTCTGGTCGACCCGGTACCCGAATTCGTGCGGGAGGTGGAAAGGCTGTTTGGAGAGAAGTCCTGTATACTTGAGCTTCCTCGGTAGGTGGGTTGGGAACTCCCGGCGTCGGGAACCGGGTGAGCGATGGGGATGGAACAGGAACGGGAGAAATCTGCTGCCTCAGCCGAAGAGCAGCTCGCCCAGCTTCAGGCTCAGGTCCGTGAGCTGGAACGCCGGATCGAACCGGCCCTGACGGCATGGGACCACGTCCAGGTTTCCCGCCACGAGAACCGTCCCTACACCCTGGACTACGTCGAACGCATCTTTACCGGTTTTCGGGAGATCCACGGCGATCGCCGCTATGCCGACGACCACGCGATTGTCGGGGGCATGGCGCTGCTGGACGGGGAGCCGGTGATGGTTGTGGGCCAGCAGAAGGGCCGCAACACCCGTGAGCGCCTGTTCCGGAATTACGGAATGCCCCGCCCGGAGGGGTACCGCAAGGCCCTGAGGCTGATGCGGCTGGCCGAAAAGTTCCGCCGGCCGATCCTGTGCTTCGTGGATACGCCCGGTGCCTATCCCGGCATCGGTGCCGAAGAACGCGGTCAGGCCCAGGCCATCGCCGAGAACCTGCTGGTGATGGCCCAGATCCGGGTGCCGATCATTGTCACCGTGCTGGGGGAGGGCGGCAGCGGCGGTGCGCTGGCGATCGGTGTGGGCAACCGCGTGCTGATGCTGGAGCACGCCATCTATTCCGTCATCTCTCCCGAAAGCTGTTCCGCTATCCTGTGGAAGGACCAGGACCACGCCAAGGAGGCGGCCGACGCACTCAAGCTCACGGCGGAGCACCTGCACCGTTTTCAGGTGGTGGATGAGGTGGTCCCAGAACCGCCAGGCGGTGCCCACAATGACTGGGACGGCGCGGCACGGCTGCTGAAGGCGGACCTGGTGCGACACTTGCGGGAGCTTGCCCAGTTGTCGCCGGAGCGGTTGGTCCAGCAACGCTATGAGCGATTCCGCCAGATCGGAGCCGTCCTCGAGACCGGCTGACCCCGTCACCGAGGCGGAAACCCGACCCAACACTCAATCCGAGTACCGGTTCTTCGCCGACATCATGCTGGGAAGCCTCGCCCGCTGGCTGCGGATCCTGGGTTATGACACGGCATACGACAACCGGATTTCCGATGAGGAACTGGTGCGGCGCTGTCGAGAAGAGGAGCGCATCGCCCTGACCCGGGACCGCCGGCTCGTGCAGCGCCGCAGCCTCCACCGCGCCATCCTGGTTCACAGCGACCGTCTGGGGGAGCAGTTGCGCCAGGTGCTGGCGGAAATCGGCCAGTTCCCGGCGCCGGAACGCCTGTTTCGGCGCTGCCTCCACTGCAACCTGCCGCTGGAACCGGCGGATCCCCGCGTGGTGGAAGTGTCGGTACCGCCGTACGTCCTGAAAACCCAGCCCCGCTTCTTGAGCTGCCCTGCCTGCAGTCGGGTGTACTGGGCGGGGACCCACCGGGTACGGGTCCTCCAGCGACTGAGAGAATGGTGGCCGGAGAGTCCCGGTCCAGTGGAGGACCACCGGCCGGCAGAATCGTGCTGAAATGGCCGGGTGGACGGCGGCAGTCAGGAAAGGAGCGTCATGTTCAAGGCAGTCAAGAGTCCGTACCTGGTCCCTGACGATGGTTCCTTTCGAGTCGGGCAGGCGCCGACCCGCCCGCCCAAGGGAGACGGCGACAGGCAGGAACACCGGGCGCGGCTGCAGGAGCTGGTGTCCGAGCTGGACCGCCTGCAGCGGGTGCTGTACGCCGACAACCGGTATGCGGTGCTGCTGGTCTTTCAGGCCATGGACGCGGCGGGCAAGGACTCCACCATCCGGGCTGTGTTGAGCGGGGTCAACCCCGCCGGCTGTCAGGTCTTTTCTTTTAAGCAGCCGAGCCCGGAAGAACTGGATCACGACTTCCTGTGGCGCACCCACAGCCGGCTGCCGGAGCGGGGACGGATCGGCGTCTTCAATCGAAGCTACTACGAGGAGGTCCTGGTGGTGCGGGTGCACCCGGAATATCTGGACGCCCAGAACCTGCCCGACCGGCCGAAGCAGTCCCGGCTCTGGGCCCAACGTTACGAGTCGATCCGCAACCATGAACTGCACCTTGCCCGCAGCGGGACGGTGGTGCTCAAGTTCTGGCTCAATGTATCGAAGGAAGAACAGGCGAAGCGTTTTCTGGCCCGGCTGGAGGATCCGTCCAAGAACTGGAAGTTTTCCAGGGCGGATCTCAAGGAACGCGAGTACTGGGATGACTACATGAAGGCTTACCAGGAGGCGCTCAACGCCACCTCCACCCCCTGGGCGCCGTGGTACGCCATCCCCGCCGATGATAAACCATACATGCGGAAGGTGGTCGCCGATATCATCGTCAGGAGCCTGAAAAAGCTCCCGCTGGCTTACCCAACGATTCCCCCGGACCGGGAGAAGGAGTTCGCGGCCATGCGCGCCGAGCTGGAGTCATGAGCCACAGATGACACAGATTTCACAGATGCTTTCTCCAGACATCTGTTTGCACCTTACTTCTTGTTCAGATTCAAGACCCAAATAGAATCTGTGTAATCTGTGCAATTTGTGGCTAGAACACGTACTTGACCGCCAACTCGATTTCCCGGGCGCGATCGGCGCCGAAGATCTTGCCGAAAGTGCTGTTGCCGAACGTGGAGGCCGGCGCGAAGAAGTTGACCTGGTTGAAGGCGTTGAACAGCTCCACCCGCAGTTCCAGCGTGTCTCCATCCGCCAGGCGGGTGTGCTTGATGACACTGATATCCCACGTCTGATGGCCCGGCCCCGGCAGAATGTTGCGTCCCGCGGTACCGAACGAGTAAGGCGCGGGCTGTCGGAAGGCGTCCGTGTCGAACCAGCGGTCCACCGTCCGCTGGTCTGCCGGCAATCGCCCGTCGGCGATCCGGTCGGGGCGATCGCCATACACCCCATCGTTGTTGGGATCGTCCGGGATCACCACGGTGAAGGGCTGTCCCGATTGGATCTCCGTGATCCCGGACAGCCGCCAGCCGGCAGTGGCCCAGCGCAGCCATTCCGGCTGGCTGTTGACGAAGGGCAAGGATTCCAGCGGCAGTTCCACGATGTAGTTGAGGTACAGGCGCCGCGTGGGGACCCAGGCGGAGGCCGCCTTTTCCAGCCGCAGATTGCGTGGATCCTGGGGATCCGCCCAAATCAGATCGTCGGTGGCCCGGTGCCACTCAAACCCGGAACGGAGGGACCAGCCGTCGGCCAGCCGTTTCTCGCCGCCGACGGTCAGGTTGTGGCCGGTAAAGAAACCGCTGTGGCTGATGATCTGGAATCGCCCGAAGTCCGGGTTGGGACGCCGTTCCTGGATCAGTCCGGGTCCCGGAACCGGAACATTGGCCGGAATGCTCCGGGAACTGCTATTGCCGCGGCGGCCCGAATAGGCGATCTCCATGGTCCAGTTGCGGGCGGGCTCACCCTGCACCGCCAGCCGCCATTGCTGCACATACCCGTTGCGGATCCAGGGATCGATGCCCCGGATGGTCAGTTCCGGCGTCACGGCGGAGGCGAACGGGTTGTCCAGCAGAATCCGGGGCTGGTTCGAAGACTGCACGCTTTCGACGTAATAGAAGGGGTAGTTACGGGTCAACGCCTCGGTGAAAAACCACTGGTCCGGAGGCTGGTACCAGATCCCGTAAGAACCCCGTAACACCGCCCGGTTGCTTCCCAGGGGGTTGTAGGCAAAGCCCAGGCTGGGCGCCCAATCGTTGTAGTCGGCAAAGATCAGGGTGCCGTCGACGGTCCCATCCAGCCCCATCTCGGCCGCTTCCGGGGATCCGGCGGTGACAATCCGGCCGGTCCGGGGAGGCTCAAAGGTGAGGGGGAAGAACCCGGACACGTTGTCGCCGGAGGAGTGCCAGGGAGGGGTGAATTCGTAGTCGAGACCGAAGGTGATCTGAAAGCTCGGCGACAGACGCCACTGGTCGCGGAAGAAGAACTCCAGGCGCCGGTGTCGCAGGTCCGCCCGGGTGGAACCCACGCCCCGCCGCGCCGCGTAGGGGAGACCCAGCAGGAAGTCCGCGAAGGAATCTCCGCTGAACGCCCCGCTGAAGCCGAGAGTGCCGCGGTGGAGCCCGTCGGAGCGGAAGGCGTTGAGCTGGCGCAGGCTGAACTGTGCACCCGCCCTGAGGGTGTGCCGTCCTGACGGATAGGTGAGACTGAACTCGCCGGACAGGCGGTTGCGGACGGACGTCCGCGGGGTGTCACGATCCCCGAAATCCACATAACCCGTCAGGTCGAAGTACGGGTAACCCTGGTCCAGCGGATCTTCGGCCCTCAGTCCCTGGATTCCGAGTGATTCCAGAAGACCCGAGCGGCCGGCGTTGCGGGACAAAGACGCCACGCGGTTGCGCTCGACCTCGAAGCGGGAAAAAGTCAGCAGGCGTTCGGTCAGAGGCCTGGTGTATGAGAGCCCCAGTTCCTGATGTCGCTCGGTCTGGGTGGAGCTGAACAGGGGAATCGGGGCGACCCGCCGCAGATCGCCGCCGGTGTAAAAGTACTCCATCACCAGGTTGGAGCCGCGGCTCGGTTCATGATCCGCCCGGACGTTGAACTGGTTCTGGTTGCGCACCCGCGGATCATTGTTGACGTAGTTTCGATCCGGATCATCCCGGTTGGGGTCGGGAATCACCTCCAGCATCTGTCTGGCGATGGGGTGGATCCTTTCGGAAGGAATCCGGTTTCCGGGAAAGGGAGTTCCGGACAGGGGGTCGATCAGCGTCACCGGGAGTCCGGAAAAGTCGCCCTGCTTCATGGCGGTGGTGGGATTGTGGGACAGCAGCGTGGAGCCCTCGATGATCCGCAGGCCCTCGTAGCTGCCGAAAAGGTTCCAGCGACTCAGGCGGTAGCCGGCGGTGGCTCCGAACTGGTTGCGCTTGTATTCGGGCAGCGGCTCGCCGACGGGATCGAAAAAGTTGCGGGCATCGAGGTTGTCGTTGCGGTGGAACTCGTAGAGTGAACCGAACAGACGGCCCTGCCGGCGGGCTGGGAAGGGATTGACGAGATCGGTCAGGCTCTGCTCCTGGACGGTATCGGAGGCTTTCCAGCCGACCTCGAAATCGCGGATCGCCGAGAGGGAGCTCCGGCCGCGGAGGCGGAGGACAAGCTCGCCCGGGCCGCCGGCCTCGACCTGACAGCGGCCCACCAGCGTGCGCCGGTCCGCTTCCTGGCGGAAGACGAGGTACTCTCCGGGTGCCAATTGGATCGAGAAGACGCCGTCCGAATCGCTGAGGACAGTGGTTTCGGCTCCGCCGTCGGCGGCGGCGAAGACCAGCAACGCCGCCACCGGCCGGCCGGCCTCATCCAGCAGCCGTCCCCCCACGGTGACCTGGGTCGGCACCGAAGCCGCCGCCTGCACCGTCAAGCAGAGCATGAGAAGGGCGCTCCAGAGGTGCCGTCTCACAGTTCCGGTTGTCCCTCCCACTCGAGTTCGTCCAGCCGGAAGACGGCGCGGAGGTCGGTGGCTGACGAAGGTGTATCCAGTTCAAAGACCAGTTCCCGGTCGTTTTCTCCCACCAGAGGGGCCCCATTCAGGCGGCGGGGGAAAACGAACCTTGCTCCCACCACCAGGTCTCGGGGTGGAAAGTAGGCCTCCACCAGAACACGCGGCCGGGTGGTCGTGGAGAGATAGGCGCGGTTGCGTGCGGTCTCGGTGGACTCGTTGGCGAAGAAGCGCTCAATCCGAGCCTCTTCCCGGGGCTCGTTGCAGCGGAAGGTTACCGCCAGCACGATCCAGTCCCGTACGTCCAGCTCCAGAACGGATTCGAGATCCTTGTCGATGCGGGCCCGGCCGGCGGCATCGAGGCTGTCGTAGCCGAGCTGGATCTGGCGGATGCGCGCGTAGGCGCGGCGGATCGGGGTGGAGGACAGCAGGCGGACGAAATAGGTGCTGTAAATCTCCTTCTCGCCCTGGATGCCGCTGCCGATTCCCCCGATGATCCGCGTGTAGGTTTCCTGTCGGACCCAAGGGGAGTTGTTGAGGATGGCGGCCGCCTGTTCCAGAGTCCAGGAGCGGAAATCAGAGTCTCCCTGAGCGGGACCGGCCCCGAACAGGAGCAGGAGCAGTACCGGAGCTGTGCGTTTCAACACCTGCATCGCGCATGAGCGGGCCACCGGGAGGGTCGCGCCGCCCCTATTCTAACCCGGTCCCGACCGGTCCGGTAGCCGGGTCCGGCTGTCGTGCGGCCCTGGGGGCGGCGTCCAGCCCGCGCTTATAATGGAGAGGTGCCGGCCAACCTGACGCCTCAGTACCATGATGCGGAGGAACGTTTCAAGCAGGCAACCACCACCGCTGAGCGCATCGAAGCCCTGGAGGAGATGCTGCGCGTCATCCCCAAGCACAAGGGCACCGAGAAGATGCAGGCGGACCTGAAGCGCCGCCTGGCGAAGCTGAGACAGACAGCCCAGAAGGAGAAAGCATCCGGCGCCGGGAAAAAGCCGGTCCATTACATCGAGAAGGAGGGCATCGGCCGGGTGGTGGTGGCCGGCCCCCCGAACTCCGGGAAATCGGATCTGGTGAGCCGTCTGACCCACGCCCGGCCCGAAGTGGCGGACTATCCCTTTACCACCCGCATCCCGACGCCGGGAATGATGCAGTTCGAGGACGTCCAGATCCAGCTTGTGGACACGCCCCCGCTGGCTCCGGAGATTTATGAACCCTGGCAGATGGCCATGATCGAACAGGCAGACACCTTCCTCCTGCTGTTCGACGTCAACGACCTCGACCTGCTGGAACAGACCGAGTATGTGCTCGATCTGTTCCAGCGGCGCGGCCTGTCCCTGTCGGCCCGTCAGGCGGAGGGGCGGGCCCTGGTTCTGGGCAACAAGGTGGATATCCCCGGCGGGCCGGAGAACTTTGAAACGTGGCTGGAGCTGTTCCGGGGGCGCTTTGAACCGCGTCCCTTCTCGGTTCACTCCGAGGCTGACCTGCTGCAGCTCCGCCGGGATCTTTTCCACAGTCTCTCAGTGGTTCGGGTGTACACCAAACCGCCGGGCGCCCGGCTGGATCCGAACCAGGCTCCGTTTGTGCTGAAGGCGGGCAGCACGGTGCTGGACGCCGCGGCGGCGGTACACAAGGACCTGGCGGCCGGGTTCCGGTTTGCCCGGATCTGGGGACACGGCGTCTACGACGGCCAAATGGTGGAACGCGACCACGTACTTCAGGACAGGGACGTCATCGAGATCCATGCAGGCTGATACACCCCCAGGCCGTCGGAGAGGAACTTCCGTCCGGGTCGTCGTCGCCGCCCCGGCCTTGATGCTGGCCGTGCTGGGCGGCGTGGGCCAGGCAGGACCGGATCCTGCGCCGCGGGGGATCCCGCAGTTCACGGACGTCACCGAGGCAGCGGGCATCCGCTTCCGGCACATCAACGGACCCAGCGACCGCAAAGACTACATCTTCGAGGCCAAGGGCGGGGGCATCGGCTTCTTTGACTACGACAACGACGGCTGGCTGGACCTCTTCGTGGTGCAGGGAGCGACCGTGGAGACGGCGGGGACCGAACGCAATGAATTGAGCCGCCTGTTCCGGAACCGTGGCGACGGCACGTTCGAGGACGTGACGGAGACCGCGGGACTGACTCATCGCGGCTGGGGAATGGGCGTTACCTTCGGGGACTACGACGGCGACGGCTGGACCGACATCTACCTCACCTGCCTGGGCCCCAACGTTCTCTACCGCAACCAGGGGGACGGGACGTTTTCCGACGTCACCGCCCGGGCGGGCGTGGGGGACCCGCGCTGGAGTACGTCCGCCGCTTTCGGCGATTACGACGGCGACGGGCACCTGGACCTGTACGTCGCCAACTACATCGACGCCTCCGTCGAGAAGCTGCCGCCGCGCAGCGACGTCTGCACTTACCTCGGCCGGGTTGTGATGTGCGGCCCCCGCGGACTTCCGGGCTCGTCCGACTCCCTCTATCGCAATCAGGGCGACGGCACCTTTCGTGAAGTCAGTGAGGAGTCCGGCGCGGTTGACCGTGACCGCTATTTCGGCCTCGGGGTCGTCTGGACGGATCTGGACCAGGACGGAGATCTGGACCTGTACGTGGCCAACGACGCCACTCCGAATCTCCTGTTCGTCAATCAGGGGAACGGCCACTTCGAGGAGATGGGCTTTCTGAGCGGGCTGGCGGTGAGCGGAGACGGCGCCATGCAGGCCAGCATGGGCGTCGACGTGGCCGACTACGACAACGACGGCTTGCTGGACGTGTTCGTCACCCATTTCGCCAGCGACTACTCGACGCTGTACCGCAACCTGGGAGACCTGATCTTCAAGGACGTCACCGGCGAGTCCAGGATCCAAGCCTCGGAATGGCTGCTGGTGGGATGGAGCACCCGGTTCGTCGACGTCAACCACGACGGCTGGAAGGACCTGATCCACGTCAACGGCCACGTCTATCCGTTCCTGCTGGAAGGGGGCAGCCGCGAGCGCTATCGCCAGCCTGCAACGCTCTATCTCAACCTCCGGGACGGCACGTTTGAGAATGTTTCCGCCGAAGCGGGTCCGGATTTCATGGTCGAGAAAGTCAGCCGGGGGGCCGCCTTCGGGGACTACGACAACGACGGCGACATCGACATTGCGGTCGCCAACCTGAACGACAGTCCCCGGTTGCTGCGCAACGACCGAACCGACCGCAACCAGTGGGTCATGTTCCGGGCGGCCGGGGAAGGCCCCAACCCCGAACGGCTGGGGGCCACGATCCGGATCACCGCCGGGGGACTCCGGCAGATCGCCGAGGTCCGGCGGAGCGTGGGGATTTACTCGGCCAGCGATCCCCGTGTCCATTTCGGAGTGGGCGCGGCGGACCGCCTGGAGGAGGTTGAAGTCCGGTGGCCCAGCGGCAAAGTCAGCCGTTTTCAGCAGGTTCCCGCCGGCAAACACTACCTGATCCACGAACAGAAGGGGCTGTCGGAGGAGCCCTTCCATCGCCCATGAGAGGCTTCGCGGTGCTGGTGGGAATTCTGGCGTTGCTGTCCGCCGGTTCCGGGCCGGGCCTGGACACCGCCGGGTTCGTTCCGCGGTTCGTGGATGTCTCCGAGCAGGCAGGCTTGGACTTCGTCCACATCAACGGGGAGAAGCTGGTCAAGAACTACATCTTCGAGGCCAAGGGCGGCGGAATCGCCTTCCTCGACTACGACGGAGACGGCTGGCTGGACGTCTATGTCGTCCAGGGATCGACGGTCGAGCGTTTCCGGAAAGGGGACAATCCCCACGGCGCCCTGTTTCGAAACCAGCGTGACGGTACGTTCCGGGACGTCACCCAGGCCGCCGGTCTGACGCGCGGTGCCTGGGGGATGGGCGTCACCTGCGCCGACTACGACAACGACGGTTGGACGGATCTCTATCTCACCAACTACGGTCCCAACATCCTCTACCGAAACAACGGCGACGGCACCTTCACGGACGTCACCGGGCGGTCCGGTCTGGGTGATCCACGCTGGAGTTCTTCCGCCGCCTTCGGTGACTACGACCGGGACGGTCACCTCGATGTGTACGTGTGCAACTACATCACCCTGGACATGGACAACCTGCCCCAACCCGGCTCCGGCGGCTACTGTGTTTACAAGGGCCGGCCCGTGCTGTGCGGTCCCCGGGGGCTGCCCGGGGCCGCCGACGCCCTGTATCGCAACAACGGAGACGGAACCTTCACCGACGTAACCGAATCCGCTGGAGTGGTGGATCGGGACCGGCTGTTCGGTCTGGCCGCCGTCTGGGCCGATGTTGACAATGATTCGGACCTGGATCTGTATGTGGCCAACGATGACGGTCCGAATCTGCTGTATCTGAATCGGGGCGACGGTACCTTCGAGGAGATGGGATTCCTGAGCGGACTGGCGGTGAGCCTCGACGGGCGCAACCAGGGCAGCATGGGCGTCGACGTGGCGGACTACGACAACGACGGCCTGCTGGACGCCTTCCTGGCGCATTTCGCCGCCGACTACTCCACCCTGTACCGCAACCAGGGCAACCTGCTGTTTGAGGACATCACCGGCCAGAGCCCCATCATGGAAACAACCTGGCACCGGGTGGGATGGGGTACCCGCTTCGCCGACTTCAATCTCGACGGCTGGAAAGACATCTTCCAGGTCAACGGACACGTGGCCCCATTTCTGATCGGCAGCGACCTTCCGGAGACGTACTATGAGCCGGTGGTGTTCTTCCTGAACGATGGCAAGCGGGGCTTCCTGGATGCCGGACGGGCGGCGGGACCGGATCTGCTGAAGGGCCGCTGCAGCCGCGGGGCAGCCTTCGGGGACTTCGACAACGACGGCGACCTGGACATCGTGGTGGCCAATCTCAACGACCGGCCCACGCTCTTTCGAACCGACCAGACCGGCGACCACCGCTGGATCATGTTCAGGACGCGGGGAATGCAGAGCAACCGCGACGGGATCGGGACCCGGATCACGGTGGAGGCCGGAGGGATCCGGCAGGTGTGGGAGATCAAGACGGCGGTTTCGATCTTCTCCGCCAGCGACCCCCGGGCCCACTTCGGTCTGGGAACGGCGGACCGGGCCGACCGGGTGGAAGTCCGCTGGCCCAGCGGGAAGACCCAGGTTTTCGAGCAGGTGGCCGCCGGCCGGCATTACCTGCTGGACGAGGAGAAGGGCTTGGGCCTGGAGCCCATCGCAGGACGGCCATGAAAGGCAGGACGCTGAGAATACTGCTGGCGGGGGCTGGGCTCGCGGCGGCCGCGGCCTGGGTTCAACCGGCTCCCGATGAGGCCGATCTGGAGCGGCGTCTGCCGGTGTATGTGCGGCTCCAGAATACCGGCATCGACTTCGTACACATCAACGGCGGCGCCGATGCCAAGGATGCCATCCCGGAAGCCAAGGGCGGCGGCATCGGTTTCCTCGATTACGACAACGACGGGTGGCTGGACCTGTATGTGGTCCAGGGCTCCACGATCGAAGGCTACCGCCGCGGCGACAACCCTCACGGCGCACTGTACCGCAATCAGCGGGACGGAACCTTCCGGGACGTGACCCGGGAAGCGGGCCTCACCCACCGGGGCTGGGGGATGGGCGTGGCCGCCGGGGACTATGACAACGACGGCGACGTCGATCTCTACCTCACTTACTGGGGGCCCAACGTCCTGTACCGCAACAATGGAGACGGAACCTTCGCCGATGTCACCGGCCGGGCAGGAGTGGGAGATCCCCGCTGGAGCACCTCGGCAGCCTTCGGTGACTACGACGGCGACGGCGATCTGGACCTGTATGTCTCCAACTACCTGACGATCGACATCAACAAGCTTCCCCCCCGCAATTGCAGCCACCGCGGCAACGTCGTGCTGTGCGGCCCCAGCGGTCTGAAAGGCGCCGCCGACGTGCTTTACCGCAACAACGGGGACGGCACCTTCACCGATGTCACCGAGGCCTCCGGCGCCGTCGACAGCGATCTCTATTACGGACTTGGCTGCGTCTGGGCCGACATGGACAACGACGGCGACCTGGACCTGGTGGTCGCCAACGACGCCACTCCCAACCTGCTGTTCGTCAACCAGGGGAACGGCCGCTTCGAGGAACTGGGGTTTCTCAGCGGACTGGCGGTTAACGCCGACGGTCTGGAGCAGGCGGGCATGGGCATCGATGCCGCCGACTTCAACAACGACGGCCTGCTGGACGTCTACATGACCCACTTCGCCATGGAGTACAGCACGCTCTACCTCAACAAGGGCGACCTGCTGTTTGAGGACATCACCGCCCAGGCCCGGATCGTGGAACCCGAATGGCTGCTGGTGAGCTGGGGCACGCGGTTTCTGGACGTCGACCTGGACGGCTGGAAAGACATCATCCATGCCAACGGCCATGTGTACCCCTACCTGATCACCGCCGGCCTGAATGAAACCTATGCCATGCCCAAGTCGGTGTACCTGAACCAGCGGGACGGGACGTTCCGGGACGTCAGCCGGCTGGTGGGCCCCGACTTCCAGGTCCCGGAGGTCAGCCGCGGCGTGGCCTTCGCCGATTTCGACAACGACGGAGATATCGACCTGGCGGTGGCCAACATGAACGGAACCCCGTCCCTTTATCGCTGCGACCGCCGTGACTTCCATCATTGGGTGATGTTCCGTACCGTCGGCCGGCGCAGCAACCGGGACGGCATCGGCGCCCGGCTGGAGGTGACGGCCGGAGGTTTGACCCAGGTCTGGGAGATCAAACGGACGGTGGGGATCTACGCCGTCAGCGACCCCCGCGCCCATTTCGGACTGGGCGGTGCGGAACGGGTCGATCGGCTGCGGGTGCGTTGGCCGAGCGGCAAGGTGCAGGAGTTCGAGGGCATCGCGGCGGACCGGCACTACGTGGTGGACGAGGAGGAAGGGCTGAGGCCGGGGTTCTAGGGGTTGCAGGGTTAAAGGGTTGGAGGTTGGAGGTCGCACCTGGATCGGCGTGGGCCGGGGAACCGGCAGCCCTTCATCTCGCCTGGTCTTCACCGTCCCCGGCCCATCTTGCCCCGCGGCGGCCAAGCAGCTAACCTAGTCGCGCCCCTGCCGGCGCGGGTCCGGCGGAATCTTCAAACCGAGACAAACCGAGAGGAGTGAGCCGATATGGCGGACTTGGACCAGATCAGGGAAGCGAAACAGTACCATGCGGACGTTCCGGTGCAGACCCGGCCGTTCTTCTTGAAAGGGGCCAACGCGCTGGACTGGGGCATGCAGAACCGGTTCTCCCGCATCTTCGATCCCACCACCGGCCGCACCGTCATGCTGGCCATCGATCACGGCTACTTCATGGGGCCCACCACCGGGCTGGAACGGATCGACCTGAACATCGTCCCGCTGCTCCCTTACTGCGACGCCCTCATGCTGACCCGGGGAGTCCTGCGTTCGACCATCCCTTCCACCTTCGGCCGTGGTGTCGTGCTGCGGGCCAGCGGAGGGCCCAGCATTCTCAAGGAGCTGTCCAACGAGCAGATTGCGGTGGACATCGAGGACGCCATCCGCCTGAACGTGGCGGCTTTGGCGGTGCAGATCTTCATCGGCGGTGAGTACGAGACCCAGTCGGTCCACAACATGACCCGGCTGGTGGACCTGGGCAACCGCTACGGAATCCCCATCTTTGCGGTTACTGCGGTAGGCAAGCAGATGACGCGGGACGCCCAGTACTTCCGGCTGGCGTGCCGCATCTGCGCCGAGCTGGGTGCGCAGTTCATCAAGACCTACTATGTCGCCGACGGGTTCGACACCGTGGCGGCGTCCTGTCCGGTGCCGCTGGTGATGGCCGGCGGCAAGAAGCTGCCCGAACTGGACGCACTCACCATGGCCTACAACGCCGTCGATCAGGGTGCCGCCGGAGTCGACATGGGACGCAACATCTTCCAGGCGGATGCCCCGGCGGCCATGCTGCAGGCGGTTCGGGCCGTCGTCCATCAAAAGATGCCACCGAAACAGGCCCTGGAACTGTACGAGACCCTGAAACGGGAGCAGGGCCGCTAGGGAGGACCCATGGCTGGGAGCCTGCTGGAGACCCTCCGCGGCCTGGCGCCCACCATCAGCGTCGGCGTCCTGACCGCCGATCTCATGAACCTGGAGCGCGAACTCTCCCTGCTGGATGGGACCGGTGTCAGCCTGCTGCACTTCGACGTCATGGACGGCTGTTTCTGTCCCATGATGACGGTGGGGCCGCCGTTGATCCGGGCAGTAAGAACGCCGCTGCTGAAGGACGTTCACCTGATGGTGGAAGAACCGCTGGCGAAACTGGAAGCCTTTGTCGCCGCCGGCGCGGACATCGTCTCGCTGCATGTGGAGTCCTGCCGCTATCCGCATCGGGCGCTGCAGGAGCTGACCCGCTTGGGGCGGGAACGCCCGCAGGGGCTGGTGCGGGGGATCGCCCTGAACCCCGGCACTGCGTTGAGTGCGGTGGAACCGCTGCTGGAACTGGTTGATCTGGTGGTGGTGCTGGCCATCAACCCCGGTTGGGGAGGCCAGCAGATCAGCGAGTCGACGCCGCTGCGGCTGGCGGGTTTGCGGAGGATCCTCGAGCGGGAAGGCAGCCGGGCGCTGATCGCACTGGACGGCGGGGTAACCCGGAACAACATCGGCCAGATCGCAGCCTGGGGGGCCGACATTGTGGTGACCGGCAGTGCGGTGTTCGACGGCAAGGCCCCCGCCGAAAACGCCCGCTACATGCTCTCCCGGCTCCAGCAGTCGGGGAACCCGGGGTCCGGGAAGGGAGAGGGCCGTGCAGAGCCGTTGGTCGGACGCTGACGCTGAGCGCTGTATCAGAGACTGGGGGCCGACCTGGGGCGAGGACCTCGCCCTGCGGACCTACACCGCCCGTCTGTTGGGCAGTGAACCGACGCTGGTTCTTCACGGGGGAGGGAATACCTCGGTCAAGACCTGGGGCCGCGATGTGTTCGGAGCGCCCGTGGAGCTGATCCGCGTCAAAGCCTCCGGCTTCGACTTGGCCACCATCGAACCGGCCGGCCATGTGGCTCTGGAACTCGCGGCGCTGCGGCGCCTGCGCCGCCTGGAGCAGCTCTCCGACGAACGCATGACGGCGGAGGTCCGGCGGAGCCTGCTGGATTGGCGGTCGCCCAACCCCTCCATCGAAGTGCTGGTGCACGCGTTGATCCCTGCCCGATTCGTTGACCACACCCACGCCGACGCGATCCTGGCGCTGACCAACCAGGAAGGGGGTGAACAGCGGGTCAGGGAGGCTCTGGGCGAGGATCTGATCCTCCTGGACTACGTCGAGCCGGGTTTCGAGCTGGCACGCGCCACGGCGGAGGCGGTGGAACGACAGCCGCAGGCGACGGCAGCCGTCTGGATGCGCCACGGCATCGTCACCTGGGGCGAGACCGCCCGAGAGGCCTACGAACGGATGATCGGGCTGGTGGACCGTGCGGAGCGGTATCTGGAGAGCCACGCCCCCGTTCAGATCCGAGTTCCGCCGGAACGTGAGGAGGAGGCCGCACACCGCTGGACAGAGGTGGCACCGGTGCTGCGGGGAGTGCTGGCGGAGCCCTCCGGCAACAAGGACCGCCCCTGGCAGCCGGGAATTGCGCGGCGGCTGGCGAGTCCCCAGGCGTTGACGGTCCTGGAGGCCGAGTGGGGCAGGGAACTGGCGTCGACCCCCCCGGTGACCGCCGACCACCTGATCCGGACGGGCTCGCGGTCGCTGTGGATCGAAGCTCCCTTGCCGGAGGACCCATGCGCCCTCCGGGCCCACCTGGCGGCGGCGGTGGAGGCATTTCGCCGGGACTATCGGGATTATGTGAACCGCCATGCCGGCACCGAGCCTGCGGGACCGGCCCCTGCCGGGGCTGTCGGAACTCCGCGGGTGATTTTCATTCCCGGCTGTGGAGTGGTCTGCTACGGCGCCACCCTGGCGGACGCCGAGATCTGTCGCGACATTACCCGGCAGACGCTGGCCATCAAGCAGCGGATCCGGGAGATGGGCCGCTACCGGGGACTGGAGGAGGAGCGTCTGTTCCAGATGGAGTTCCGGGGGTTGCAGCAGGCGAAACTGGCGCGTCGCAGCCTGCCTCTGGAGGGCAGGACCGCCGTGATCACGGGGGCCGCGGGCGCCATCGGCGCGGGGATCTGCCGGCGTCTGCTGGAGGCGGGAGCCTGTGTCATGGCGTCCGATATCGACCCGGTACGGCTGGAGGAGCTGGTGGCGGAATTCCGGCCGGATTTCGGCGCCCGCATCAGCGGCCTGACCATGGACGTCACCGACCCCGCTTCCGTGGCGGCAGGCTTCCAGGCGGTGGCGGCGGAGTGGGGCGGCGTGGACCTGGTGGTGGTCAACGCTGGAATCGCCTTGGTGTGTTCGCTGGCGGAAATGCACATCGACGCTTTCCGGCGCCTGGAGCGGGTCAACGTGGAGGGCACGCTGCTGGTGCTGGCGGAGGCGGCACGACATTTTCAGAGACAGGGCATCGGGGGGGACATCGTCCTGATCTCCACCAAGAACGTGTTTTCCCCCGGGGCCCGCTTCGGCGCTTACAGCGCCACCAAGGCGGGCGCCCATCAGTTGGCCCGGATCGCCAGCCTGGAGCTGGCGGAACACGATGTCAGGGTGAATATGGTGGCCCCGGATGCGGTGTTCGCCGAGGGGCGGTTCAAGTCCGGTTTGTGGGCGGAAGTGGGGCCCGACCGCATGCGCGCCCGCGGCTTGGACGAGTCGCAGTTGCAGGAATACTACCGCAGCCGAAACCTGCTGAAGAGCCGCGTCACCGCCGGGCATGTGGCCAATGCCGTGCTGTTCTTCGCGACCCGCCAGACTCCCACCACGGGCGCCACGATCCCCGTCGACGGGGGCCTGCCCGACGCCACGCCCCGCTGAGCATCCGGGCGAGTTCTACGTTCCGGCTGCCTCCGAACATCCCTCCGGAATGGACGGCCCCGGGCACGACACCCGCGAAGGCCGCGCAGCGGCCTGAGCCCTGGTGTGCGGAACCTTGCTTCCGCTTTCCCCGTTCCGGGTGCCTCCCAACCTCCCGGACAGGCCTGCGAGTGGCCGCCTTTACAGGGCTTCGGCGCGATCTGGGTTTGGCCGGCTGCCTGGGGCGGCGCCCTGCGGGATCGCCCCAGGCTCTCATGCTCGAGCGACGCCTTCGCCGTCTCCTCACGCGGCGAGTACCCCGAAAGGGTACGACAACGGCAGCCTGGGGTCGAGCCGTCCGGCGAGACCCCGAGACAGAGACGGCAGTCCCCCGGTCCAGGCCCTGGGACGGTTGCACGGCGGAGCGGGTGTCGCACCGGAAAAGCTGTTACAATCCTCGCCAGGTTCCGTCCGCCGGGGCAGGAGTGCTGGGATGCGTCGATGCTGGATGCCTTTGCTGGTCCTGTGTTCGGTGGCGATGCCTGTTTGCCGGGGCCAGGCCCAAGCCGGTTCGCCGGCCGTCCAGCCGGCCGAGGAATCGGCGGATGCTCCTCGCCTCCGGGTGACCCGCAATGCGGTGGTGGTGGACGTCGTTGTCACCGACCGCTCCAACCGTCATGTCAGGGACCTGACCGCCGCCGACTTCCTGCTGCTGGAAGACGGCGTTGCCCAGGACATCGAGCTGTTCCAGGCGGTCAATCCGGCGACAGCCGAGCAGGGCGGAATCGGGCCGCTTCAGACCGGGCGCAGCCCCGGCGCAGAAGCGGCTTTTCAGCCGGCATCCGAGAGTGAACCGGTCAACCTGGTGATCTTCCTGCTGGACTATGCCACCGTGGAGTTCCTGAACCAGGGATACGTGCGGGAGGCCGCCCAGCGTTATGTCCGCACCCGCATGCGCCCGAACGACCTGATGGCGGTTTTCCAGGTGGGCCGCGGGCTCAAGTTCCTGCAAGACTTCACCAACGACCCGGAGCTGGTGGTTTCGGCGCTGTCGCGGCTGGATCCGGCAGGATCGGCGTTTGCATACCACGAGGCGGTGATGACGGATTTTGCCGAGTCGGTGCAGGATCAGGTGGAGACGCTGACCTCCTCCATCGACAATCTGGGCGCAGCCGGATCCCAGATCGGACCGGCGGCTGCGGCCGCCATGGTGATGATGGCGCGGGAGCTGGAAACCGCCAAGATTCTGGAAGGGACGTATTACGCCCAGCGCTCCTATGGCCGGGAGATCCAGAGCCGACCGGTGATCGGAGCCATCGAAACCATCGCCCGGGCCGTCCGCCCGCTTCCCGGACGCAAGACGCTGATCCTGTTCTCGCAGGGATTTTCGGTCCCGATGACCCTGGAACGCCCGCTGTATCGGGCGATCGATCTCGCCAACAAGGCCAATCTGGCGATTTACGCCGTCGATGCAGGGGGCCTGCAGTACCGCGAACCCGGCGAAGAGGGTGAGCTGTTCGACATCAGCGCCGCCCGGCTGGGCGACCGCGTCAAGGCGTATGGCGGATTGTCACAGTTCGACCGGGCCCGCGAGATCGGCAGCGACCAGAAGGATTCGACCCTCCGCTACATCTCGGCCGCCACTGGGGGCTTCGTCGTCCGTCACACCAACGATTTCTTCCGGGCTCTGGAACGGATCGAGGGGGATGTCCGCAGCCATTACGTCTTGACTTACACCCCGAAGAACACCGTGTTTGATGGGCAGTTCCGGACCATCGAGGTCCGGGTGCCGGGACGTGATCTGCGGGTCCGGGCCCGCAACGGTTACTGGGCGGTTCCCCAGGGAGCTTCCGTGCTGTCGCCGGAGGAGTTCCAGGAGTTGCTGCGGGCCGGTGAGACGCCGGCTGACGGATCGATCCGGTTCTACGGTCAGACGGCCTGGTTTCCCTCCGCTGAGGGACGCTACCAGGTTCATCTGAACCTGGAAGTCGCCCTGGATCAGTTGACCCCAACCTGGGCCGACAATGTGGTCGTGGTGGATGTGGATGCGCTCGGCCTGGTGGAGGATGAGCGGGGCGAGGTGGTTTCAAGCTTCCGCGGGCCTTCGCGGGTTCGGCTGGCGGGTGACGTCCGCCATGAAGCTCGGACTTTCAAGCTGGAGAGCCGCTTCGAACTGTCCCCAGGGCGTTATTCGGTGAGGGTTCTGCTGGGGGATCCGGCGAGCGGCCGGCGGTCCGTCCAGTTCTTCGCCCTCCAGTTGCCCCCTTGGGATCCCGGGATGACGATGGCCAGCCTGGTGGTGGGAAAGGCGGATGAACTGCTCAGGGCCGATGCGGCGGACGACTTCTTCACCGTGGAGAGTGTGCGGGTCGTCCCGTCAGCCAGGAGGGACTTCCGCCCCGGGGAGGATCTGGTCTATGTGGTGAACGTGTTCTACCCCGCCGAGTGGACGATGCCGCAGGGACTGGAGCTGGAGACAGCGGTCTTTCGCAACGGCGCATGTGTGGTGCGTGAAGTGGCGGCGGTACCGGCGAGGCAACCGGCCGTTCCGGGCCGGGGTCATCTGAAGCTGGCACGCTACCTGGGCCTCGACGGCCTCGCCCCCGGAAGGTACCTGCTGCAGGCGACGGTGCGCGACCCGCTGCGGGACGAGCGAGAGACGACTCAGACGGTGTTCCAGGTGGAAAGGTAGCGGGGATGAGAGGTTCAAAGGTTCAAAGGTTCAAGGGTTTAGGGGTTTGCTTCTTCGGGGATCAGCGTGGGTAGAGATCGTGCCCTCCATGGTGTAAGCGAAGAGCGGTAGTGAAGTTCTGGGGCCGTCCCGGAATGATGGGGTAGCCAGATCAGTGCAGCAAAGCGGAAGCGCCGGAGGCGCGGCCGACAAACCTTTGACCCTCACTCCCTCCCCCTTGCGCGTTCAAGGTTGGAGCGCGCTGCCGCATAATCGGGCTGCAGGCGCAAGGCCTGCTCGAAACTGCGGACGGCTTCCTCGGTCCGGCCCTCGCCCATCAGGATCAAACCGATGTTGTTGTGGACCTGGGGCAGATCGGGTTGCAGCTCCAGAGCCCGCTGGAAGCATGACAGCGCGTCCCGCGGCCGTTCCTGCAGCATCCGGATCACTCCCAGGTTGACCAGGGCGGCGACGTCCTGGGGCTGTTGATCGAGAATCCGCTGAAACATCCGGGCGGCGTCTTCATGACGCCCGAGCTGGGCGTAGGCGGCGGCAAGGTTGTTGAGGGCCGCCTCGTGGACCGGCTCCAGCTCCAGTACCAGCTCAAACTCCCGAACCGCGTCCTGGAGACGTCCGAGTCGAAGATAGGTCATGCCCAGGTACAGATGGCTGCCCGGGTCCTCGGGACGGAGCCGGGCGGCGGCCTCGAGGTGGGGGAGCGCGAGCTGGGGACGGCCCTGACGCAGATGGTTGAGGGACTGCAGAGAGCGGGCGACGAACAGGTTCGGTTCGGCCGCGATGATCTGATCCAGAATCCTGATGGAGCCCGCGAGTTCCCCCGACTCCGCCGCCGCCTGCGCTTCCCAGACCCGATTGAAAACCGTGATCTTGTCTTTCGGGTCGGCTCCGGAGGGCGTCGCCGAAAGCCGGGATCCGGCAGAGACCCCCACGTAGCCCAGGGAGCGGAGGCGTTCGGCGGTGGCGGCATCGATCGAGCGCAGGGCGGCGGCCGCCGACTCGCCGCTGTATAGCCCGCGCAGGCGGTCCTTCTCCTGCCGCAACCGGCTGAGCTCCGCCCGGGAGGACTCGGCCAGGTTGCGGGTCTCCGCCGGATCCGCCTGCAGGTCGTACAGTTCGGGCCGGGGGGCGTCGATGAATTTGCGCTGCCGGGTGCGGAGGCCGGACAGTGCGCTCCAGCCGTAGCTGAGCTGCGGCATCAGAGTCTCGCAGTACAGGTCGAGATCGGAGGCGGTGCGCCCCAGCCATGAGGCCGCCAGACCCTCTCCGTGGACCCGGGCCGAAGGCGCCAGACCGAGGAGCTGGAGCACCGTGGGGAGCACGTCGATCAGACGGACCTGCCGCGAAACGCGGGTTCCTCCGTGGGATCCGCCGGGCAGCCGGAAGATCAGGGGCACGTGCAGAGTGGTGTCGTACAGGAAGATGCCGTGAGTGTCTTCCCCATGGGCCCCCAGACCCTCGCCGTGGTCGGAGGTGAGGATGATCAGGGTGTTGTTGAAATCGGACTGTTCGCGCAGGGCATTGAGGAAACCGCCGAGTTGGCGGTCCACGTAGAGGACCTCCGCCTCGTAGGGCGTCACATTTGCGGGAACCTGGAACGTCGGTGGGGGGGCGTAGGGTGCATGGGGATCGAAGAGGTGGATCCACGCGAACCAGGGGCGGGTGTGGGTGTCAGGGTGTGTGGGGGTGGCGGACTTCGGCCGGCGGAGCTGCTCCAGCCACTCGCCAACGCGCCGGAAGACTTCTTCGGCCGGGTGTTCCAGGATGCTCTGCTGCACCAGGTCCAGGGTTTCGGCGTGGAAGTCGTCAACGTAGACATCGAATCCCTGGTCCAGGCCGAAGCGGGAATCCAGGACGAAGCTGCCGACGAAAGCGCCGGTCGAATAGCCATGGTGCCGGAGGATTTCCGCCATCGTCTCGGCGCTGTCGGGCAGGATGAAACCGGAGTTGTCGCGCACGCCATGGAACACCGGGTAGGTCCCGGTGAGCAGGGAGGCATGGGCGGGCAGCGTGATGGGGACCGGGGTGAAGGCCTGTTCGAAGAGGATGCCTTCGGCGGCCAGCCGGTCCAGGGCGGGTGTCTGGATGCGCGGGTTGCCGTAGCAGGAGAGATGATCGGCACGCAGGGTGTCCACCGAGATCAGCAGCAGGTTGGGCGGCGACGGGGGCGGGCTGGCGTCTGGCGAATGCGCCCCGGCTGGTCTATTTCTCCGATCCTCTGAACAAGCCGCGCGAGGAAGTGTGGGCCGGGCTGCTGGCGGGGGCGCTGGCCTTCCTGCTGGCTGCGGCGCATGG